>ERZ808267.122-NODE-122-length-33927-cov-4.438858_pt1 | contig 33927 bp, 30 predicted proteins | sample MGYA00521241_ERZ808267 | MGnify/ENA primary metagenome ERZ808267 (study PRJEB31516, sample SAMN03275592) | gut metagenome | biome: mammalia-associated habitat; material: feces | host: Papio cynocephalus | place: Kenya | collected 2012-07-19 ...
TTTATGGCAAACTATCCAGAAGTTTCCGAGGTGACTTTAAAATCAATTGAAAAGCTTAACAATGCAGATATTCCTTGCAATATATTAACAAAAGGGATTCTTCCAATTGAGCTAAGCAATTTATCAAAAAAAAATGAATATGGTATTACCTTGGTTTCATTAGATGAAAATTACAGAATTAAAACAGAGCCAAACGCAAGCCCTTATCAGGATAGAATAGACGCATTAAAAAAACTCCACGATGCCGGTTGTAAAACTTGGGTAAGCATAGAGCCTTATCCCACTCCAAATATTATTGAACAGAATATATTTGAAATATTAAATGCAATTTCATTTGTTGATAAAATAATTTTTGGACGAACTCATTATAATAAAATGATTTCTGAATATAAAAATCATAAACAATTCTATAACAATGAAGCAAAAAAAGTTATTTCATTTTGCCAAGATAATAATATTGCTTATCACATAAAAACTGGAACTTTAACAAATGAGTGAATTTGCGTTAGGGATTGTAGGGGCGGCGTAGCCGTTCCGAAGCGTAGCGTAGGAATGGAGCGATAGCGCAACCCCGAAAAGCCCGACCTGAGCGGAGCGAGGAGAACGCCCATAAAAAACTATGCTGCTGTTTTCCTCACCTGATAGCCAATCATGCGCTGAAGGTCGTCATGCTTTTCAACGTTCATCGTGCGCACTTTTACGGCGTGCTCAAATCCGCTCTGGTTGAACGGCTGGACGGAAATTATCGGGACTTTTGTCTTTACGTCCAGAATCAGCGTCTCATGAATCAGCTTGCGTCCTAGCTCCGGAGCCAGAATTCCAAACGGAACGAGCATGTTCAAAAAACTGTCGTCAAAAGCGTGCGTAAGCTGGTAGATTTTTGAGTGCTCCTCGCTCGTGCAGTTTGTGAATTTAAGCTTCACGTCGTCTGCGGCCACGACTCCGTTTCCGCCCTGCCGGGCTTTCCATTTGCCAGAATCCACATATTCTTCCGCGTCGGGTTTTCCAATCTGCCGGGCAAAATCAACAAGAAAGCTCCGCCATTTTTCGCTCTGTTCGCTCATGTAAATGCGGGAAAGAAACTGTGCGCGAAGATTGTTGTTCGGGCAGCACCAGCAGCCGACTCTGTCGTAGCCAAGCCGGTAAGCGTCGTTGAAGTCAACTTTTTCCGAAAGAAGATAAAGCCACACGTCCAAGTCCTTCCAGTCAAAAATCGGGCTTGCAACTGTCTGCTTCTGGATTTTTACGGTCTCGGTATTTTCTGTAACACGGCTGTATTTTGAGCGGCTGACGCTTTCGTTTTTGCGGATTCCATAAAATGTGAGAATCTGCTTGTCGCCGAATTTTCGGTTCAGGACGCGTGTAATCGGTCCGGTCTTGAACATTGAGCAGCACCAGCGCATCATTCTTGCTGGCGGCCCGATTTCCTTGCAGACTTCATAAAAATTCTGGTCAGTATTCTGCGCAATTCTGAATTCTGCCATCGGATGGGATTTTCTGTAGCGTTCGGCATATTCGCTTGTCATAGGAAATTCAAGCGTCGTGTTTCCAAAAAGATGAGTTATGTACGGATTTCCAAGCGCCTTCACAACAATATCCGCAGTCGCCGTGGAATCTTTTCCGCCACTGAACGAAACAATCATGCGGTTTTCTGAGCCTGCGCCGTTTTTCTGCACGAACTTTTCAGCCTCATCTTGAACAAAACCAAAAGCCTCGTCCTTTATGAAGTCAAAGCGGGATTTGTTCGCCTGAATAAATTTCTGTATTGTTGAGTCAAAATGATTTTTTGAAACTTCAAGATTTTCTTTTGAAAACTCGTCAAGTTTTTTGCGGAGAGAATCGCAGTCGGCGTTTCTAAAAACCGAAGATGAGATTGCAACAGATTTTCCGTCGATGTAGTAACGGTTCGCGCTGTTCCACACCGAAGACGAAGCAAAGCTTAACGGCTCTTTTTCGAGCAACAGCTCCAGTAAAAGCCGCTCCTCCGGAAAAACTGGCCGCAAATCGCTGGAAAGATATTCAGTTTTATTACGGCAAAGCGGACACTTGCATCCCGAGCCAACAGAATCCGTTTCATAAAACACAGGAATTCCGCAAGACGCGCACCAATTGACCTGCGCAGGAAAACGGTCGTTTTTTTGGACAAGCTCAGTCATTTTGCAAGTTCTCTGTATGCTTCAAGATTTTGTTTTATAAGTGCGTCTGAGATTTTCTGCATTTCATTATCAGAAGAAAAAATACGATTTTCTTGGACATATTCAACTGCTGTAAACATAAACACCTCAATTTTGAGCCGAAATAATCTTTAGAATTATATCACATTTTCTGAATTTCAGTTAAAAATCGCCTTGCGCAAAGCCGCATTTATTTTTGTCTGGTAACCTTTCCCCAGTCTTTTGAATGCCTCGATGACATCTGCATCAAGTTTCAGTGTAATCTGCTGTTTTTTAGGTTTGTAGTATGCTGGATTTGCAGGAGCAAACTCTGAAAGTTCCTTTTTTGACAATTTTGGAGCGTCTTCATAATTTATTTCATAATTTTTTGCGGTCTCAACTTCTTTCAGCACGTCAAATGCTGGCTGGTCGCCAATCCGAATTTCTTTTTTTACTATTTCCATAATAAAGCCTCCTTTCTTCTGCATCTGCCAACCGTGCCGAAATAATCCGGTATGCTTCAAATCTTTCTGTGTAGACAACGAATAGAACATCTCCGACTTTTCCGATTGTCTGGAAAGAATCTTCCTCACGGACATTGTTATCCGATCGGTCGTATCGTTCCAGCCTGAATGGGTCCGCAAACACATAACTTGCTGTCTCAAAACTTATGTGGTGCTTCTGCTTGTTCTGCTGATTTTTATTTTCATCCCATTCAACGTTCATAGTGAAAGTATATACTGAAAAGTAACTACTGTAAACATGTAAACAAAAAATCTGTCCAAAAAAACGACCGTTATTAAGGACAAAAAAATGGCTTCAATCTCATTTTTTAATCACTTAATACCAAAAGAAACAGTGTGGTATGCAAACGGTGGAAAAAGTGATTTTTATGTTTTAAACGATAAAGCTGTCATAATTGACAGCGGAATCTGCCGGACAAATTCAAAAAAACTTATCGAAATAAATTATTCGCTTTTGACGGACAAACAAAATTCTTACATGAAGGAATTTTCTGAAGTCTACAGATTTTTAAAAGAAGACGAGGAATCGGCAAGGGACTTTTTATTTTATGACAGAAACAAAAATATTGAAAATCCGGAAATAAAAATTGCAAGGCAAAAAACGGCAGCGAACCGCGAAGATTTTGCAGAAAGTTCTCCGCTGGAATTTTATTTTGAAGAAGAATTTTCAAAAGTCTACGGCGAATCCAGTTTAAGTTTTCTAAACAAGGAATATTCAATCACGGATGAAAAAGGAAACACATTTTTTCTTGATTATTTAATCCATACGGCCGACGGTGACATCGCTGTTGAAGAAAACGGCATAAATTATCATCATCCGCAAATTATCGGAATTGAAAAATACAGAAAACAGCTTGCAAAACAAAACGAATGCACAAAATGGGGAATCAAACTTTACAGATTTTCAACCGAGGACTGCAAATTTGAGGAAAAAATTCAGGACGACATAAAACGCTTTTTTGGCTCAGACACAAAAAAATTCAGCCGGACTGGAATCATTGCAAGCCGGACAGTAAAACTTTACGAGCATCAAAAACTGACGCTTGAAGACATTCAAAAATCGCGGAAAAACGGAATCAGCACATTTCTAGTCGTTCTTCCGACAGCCGCAGGAAAATCAAAAATAATAGAAGAAGATTTAAAACTGTTTTCAAAGCAAAAAAAGAATTTCAAAGCCCTGATTCTTGCCCCAAACAAAGACATAATTGAAGACTGGAAAAAGCGCATATCCGAAAATCTTCCTGAGCTAACAAAAAAAATCGGCATAAAAACATATTCCTTTCTTGCCAGAAACTACAGAAACTTTTCCCCGGAAGAATATTCATACATCGTTGCAGACGAGGCACACCACGCAGTCGCGCCGACTTATAAACGCGTAATTCAATATTTCTCGCCGGATTTTTTAATCGGACTTACCGCAACCGACCAGCGTCCGGACAAAAAGAAACTTGAATCAATTTTTGGCGCCTACAAAACCCAGCTTTCTCTTTCCGAGGCGATGAAAAAAGGAATTGTCGCGCAGGCGAATGTCTACAGAATTGAGACTAATGTTGATTTAAGCAAAATCCGGTTCAATGGAAAAGATTATGTGAATGCTGACCTGGAAAAATCAATCCGTGTAACTTCCCGAAACGAGCTGATTGCGGAAATCTTAAAAAAATATTTTTCTTCGGGAAAATTTCAGAATGAACAGGGACTGATTTTTTGCGTAAACACAAACCATTCAAAAGAAATGGCAAAAATCTTGAATTCCTATGGGATCTCCGCCGCATCCTACACAAGCAGAGACCTCAACTCAGAAAAGACGATGAAAGATTTTTCAGACAAAAAAATCCGCTTTTTGTGCACCTGCAATATGATTAGCGAAGGCTGGGATTATCCGTTATTAAAAATTATCGTGATGGCGCGGCCTACTCTTTCGAAAGTCATGTATCTGCAGCAAATCGGACGCGGACTTAGAAAAACTTCCACAAAAGAAAACGTTTTTATAATCGATGTCGTAGACGAATATGGCGCGATGGTTCAGCCTTGCACAATGCATTCAATTTTTGCAAATCCATATTATGTTCCGTTCGGGCTTATAACAAAAAACGATTACAAGCAAGGCGAAATGCTCACAGTTGACGGACTTTCAGAAAGAATTGAACGAATTATAAAAGTTGACATTGACGATTTTTCCGAAAAATACAAAGATTTTTTAAGCGTTGAACAGCTTGCAAGAGAATTTTTTGTAAGCACAGGGACAATAAATTCCTGGATAAAAGCAAAAAAAATTATTCCAGACGCAGTCTTTCCGTTCGGAACAAAAAAAATATTCATGTTCAGCCCGCAAAATACGGAAAACATCAGAAAAAAACTTAATATTCCTGAACACAATGAAAAAACGCTCCACAAGGATTTTTTTGATTTCCTTGAACAGCGGGACTACACACTTTCCTATAAAATGCCGTTTCTGCTTTCGCTTCTGAAAAACGCAAATTCAATCGGCGAGGCAAAAATTGATTCCGTCTTAAAAGATTACATTCAGTTTTACAAAGAAAGAATTGACCGGAATCTTTCCGTTGATAAAAAATCGTGTCCGTACACAAGCGAATTTTTGAAAAATGAAAAACTCTGCAAAGAAAATATGATTACAAATCCTTTTGAAAAATTTGAGCGGAAAAGGTTTATGTTCATTTCAAAAGATTTGGGAATCATCGCGATAAATTCCACTTTGTGGGACTCGCTTTCAAAAAATGATATTTTAAAAATAAAAACGCAGCTACTTGAAGATTTAAGAAATTACTACAAAAATCTCGGAAATATAATTGAAGAATCTCAACTTGTGAACTTTGCAAAAGGCGATATTTATGAGACAAAGATTGTTCAGCAGAAAGATGGGTTCCTTGTCGCAGACAGCACGAATTTGTACTCTGGAGAAAATCAAAAATGAAGAATGAAATAAACTACAAAGAAAAAACTCTTGAATATTACAACCAGAATGATGAGGCTTTTATAAACGGAACTTTGAATGTAGATTTTTCTGAAACACAGGAAAAATTTCTTTCATATCTAAAACCAGGAAACAAGATTTTAGACTTCGGCTGCGGCTCTGGACGCGACACAAAATATTTTTTGGAAAAAGGATTTGAAGTTCATGCAATTGACGGGTCAAAAACAATGTGCGTTTTTGCCACCAAATTTACAGGAATAAATGTCTCTCAACTTAATTTTTTAGATTTCAATGAAAAAAATCAATACAACGGGATTTGGGCTTGCTCTTCAATTTTGCATTTAGATTCAGAAGAACTTTTAATTGTATTAAAAAAAATCGCAGCTGCATTAAAGCCGAACGGAATTTTCTACACGTCATTTAAATACGGAACGTTTGAAGGTGAACGTAACGGAAGATTTTTTAACGATATGAACGAAGAAAAATTTCACCAGTTTTCAAAGCAAATTGATTCTTTAAAAATGTATGAAAAATGGATAACAGAAGATGCTCGCGCCGACCGTAAAAACGAAAAATGGTTCAATATTATCTGCAAAAAAGTTTCCCAATAAAAATCTCATTCCCTGAACAAAAAGCACTCTTCCCCATGCGAAAAAATCACGCCGATTGCCTGCAGGAATGAATAGACAATTGTGCTGCCCATGAATTTCATTCCGCGCCTTTTTAATTCTGCGGAGATTGCGTCGGAAAGTCCGTTTGTTGCCTTGCCTGTCTCGTGGATTATTTTTATGCCGGAAAAAGCTGATTTGTTCTCAGTGTTTTTAGCGTTTTCCTCAATATTTTCGTTTTCTGTAACAGAAGAACTGCATAGATATCCGTCCAGAAACTTTTTTATGAAATTAAAGAAACTTCCGTATTCAAGGCAAATCGTCCTAAAAATCCTTGCGTTTGAAATGCTTGCCTTTACTTTTAGCCGGTTTCTGATGATTTTTGGATTTTCCAAAAGTTCTGCGATTTTTTCCTCGCCGTAGCCACAGACTTTTTCAAGGTCGAATCCGTCGTAGGCAGAACGGAAATCTTCCCGCTTGTTCAAGACGCATTCCCAGGAAAGTCCCGCCTGAAAACTTTCGAGCGTAATCATTTCAAAAAGATATTTGTCGTCTGTGCTTTTTTCGTCTAGTTTTCCCCATTCGTTGTCGTGGTAGGCAACATATTTTGGGTTTTTCAGGTTGCACCACTTGCAGCGCGGAAGATTTTTGTCAAAAATTATTTCTGAATCTGGTTTTATGGCTGTCATTTCCAGTTTTCCCAGATTTTTGGTTCAAGTCCGCAGGTCGCGGCATTTTTTCCGTTGCGGCAAACCGGAAGCTTCAGCAAAAACTGATTTTCAAAAAGTTTCTCTTCCTTGTCCGCGTCATCAAGATATGTGAACGAAGCGTAATCTTTCGATTTTTTGTCCGCCAAAAGCTCTGCCGCATCCGATTTAGAGCCAGCCGTGCGCGCAACAGATTCCACAACGCTTTCAAATTCGCCGCGGCTCATAGTTTTTTCCTTTAAATCAACAAACTGAAAAGGAATCCGCCGCTCCTTGAACCACATCTGCGCCTTTTTTGTGTCAAAATTCTTTGTTGTTCCAAAAATCTGAATCATAAAGCAATTATAGCAAATGTCCTAAAAAAACTCGACATCCGTCCGTCCGGGTAAAAAACTGAATTCAATCTACCACAAAACAATTCTTTGTTCCGGCAAAAGATAATATTTGTCACCGTACTGAACATCATATAACTCATACCAGTCGTCCATATTGCTGACCGGACCTTTTATGCGGAATTCAGCAGGAGCATGAACATCTTCCCGCAACGAGAATTCATTTTCCAACTCCAAAGATGCCCAGGCAAGAACATAAGACTGAAAGAAAACTTTTCGCTGAACAGTCAAGGCTTCTGTTGTAAGTTCCTGGCTTTTCTTGTTCAGAAATGCTTCATAGGCAACAACAATTCCACCGTAATCCGCCATATTTTCCCCAAGAGTTTTTTCACCATTAACAGTGTAGCCAGATTCCATCATATACTGATTAAAAAGTGTTTCCATTTCTTTTTGTTTTTCTTTGTAGCGCAGTTTATCGCTCACAGTCCACCAGTCAGCTTTGTTTCCCTTTTCATCATATTGAGAACCAGTATTATCAAACGCATGGCACATTTCATGCCCGATTGTGGACGCACCTAGCACCGCATAATTGTATGCCGCAGCATATTCCGCGTCAAAAAAAGGTTTCGCAAGGTTCGGAGCGCAAATGTTCACCGCATTTACATCTGGAAAATAAAAAGCATTCGCGGTAACTGGCGCATCAATAAAAATAAAATAGTCAGCGATTTTTTTGTCTTCCGGAAGTTCTGAAGAAAAGCAACGCTTTATATATCCGCAGACTGATTTTTTCGAGATTTCTTTGTAAAAATCAATAAAATTGTCAGAGTCTGGATTAAAATCTTCAAAAATAAGTTCTTCCGGGAATTCCTCCGGGTAGCCGGCAAGAAAATACATTGAGTCAGCTTTTTTTATCGCATTCTTTTTTGAAGTTTCGCTCATCCATGTGTTTCTTTTGATTCTGGATTTGAAGGTTTCCAGAAATTCATCGCAAATCTCAAGAGCGACTTTGCGCGCTGAACCGTCCGGATCATTCTGTTCCTTATAAGCCTTTAAAACCGGATAATTAAATGGCTGAGTCTTAAAGATGTTTTCCAGGATATTATTATAAATTTTCGAGTTCTGAACCGCTCCAACTTTCAGGAATTCTTTTGCATTTTCAAGGGAAAGGTCAGATTCTGTTCCAGGAGTGGAAATTTCATCAAGATTTTTTATAAAATCCAGTTCTGGCAAATCCATGCCAATATCAGCTTTCAAGAATTCATTCAGAATTTTATATGCGGTGCTTTCGTCTTTTTTCCAGTCTTTATTCGACACAGCGTTCTTAAATGCCTGATAAAATTTTTTTGCTTTACCAATTTCTTCATCAGGTTCTTTCGTGTCTGTACCATCTTCGGAACCAGAATCATTTTCTAATGAATCTTCAACTTCTTCCCCAAAACCAATATCAATAGCGGAAATCCTGCCTGTATATTCTGGATAAATTATAAAAGCGGAATTCTGCAGAAACAAATTTTCCGCAATTTTTTTATAAAAATCATCAAGAGTTTCAATTGCATCAATTTCCGAAATCTCATTGTTCAGCGCAGTTTCCACAGCTGATTCATCCAGATTATCTTTCAGCTGTTTTGCAATTTTTCCAAGATTAAAAGAAGGATTTTCCGCTTGCTCAATGTAAAATTCGCTCACATCAGCAGATTGTTCGTCAAGAATACTTTTTATGCCCTCACCTGTTCCGTCAAACAATCTTCCTGCGGCAAATTTGTAAAAATCATCACCAGGTTTTATGTTTTTGTCAGAAGTCTGCCAATCATCAAAGACAAATTCATATTCTTTTGTCTCGTCAGCAGAGCCGCTTCCTTCAATCATCTTCCATTTTGCATATAAAGTACAGTTTTCTTCTATATTAATAACTTGATTGTCGGTGTATAAAACCTGTTTGTCTTCAGAATCCAGAACCCAGCCGGCAAAGATTTTTCCGCTTGGCGCAACAAATGAATTTTTTAAAAGATTCTGCGGCTTTCCCTGCTCAAAAGTCTGGCTTTTCATTTTGCCAGTTCCGCCATTTGCGTCAAAAGAAACTGTATATGAACAGCCAACATAATATTTTTCTGTTACCTGCTGGCAAGCCGTAAAACAAAAAAGTCCTGCAATAAAAACAACAAAAAAGATTCTGAATTCTTTCATCAAAAAAGTCCCAGGTAAAAATCTAAACTATTAAAGCCCAATTTTTATTTAACCTGAATGTTGAGTTTTATTATTTTAGTAAAAAAATTGAATCAGCTACCAGAAAAAGCGCGTCAATTCGCCATGCGGAGCGCAACAAGGTATCGGACTAGGCTATCTCACCGAATGGCTCGGTTGCCGCTTGCTTTTTCTTCCCGCTTATTCAATTTGACTATTCAGTAAAAAACTCGACATTTGACCCACCCAAAAAAGCGGCCTGCAAAAAATTGAGTCTTAACAAAAACTCCCGCCAGATTTATTCTTCAACAGTCGATTTTTTCACAAATTCCAGGAGAATTTTTCCATCTTTTGAACGTATTGTAAGATTTTCCCCTGAAATTGAATATGAGTTCGCCTGGTCAATATTCACAAAAAACTGCCTCTCAAGTTCCATTGCCTCCGGATTTCCAGAAGCCATCAAAGTAGAAGCTCCCAGCGTAAACGAAAGTTTTTTGCCGTTCTCATCAAGCGTATAATCCATTGTGTAATAATTCACGCCCGAAAAACCAGCCGCTTTTCCTTCTGCAGTAAATTTAAGGGTCGGAAGTTCATCCTCATCAACATTTACGCTAACAACGCCATCGCCCTTTAAAATTGAAGTCAGAATCCATTCAGAATCCTTAATAGAGGCACGCGCAAAAATCATTTCAGACTTTTCTGAAGAATTAAAAATGTGCAAAAACAATTTTTCGCCTTCAGATTTTACTTCAACGCTGTCCGCTCCGCCCAAAGAAGCCAAAAATTCGCGTTCAAATTTCATATCATCCTTGCTTCCGGCCATTTTTGTAGTCACCAGAGCATCGCCAATCGCAAGTTTTCTTCCATTAATTCTGCACGAGCCGGAAAACAAATTCACGCCCGAAAATCCTGAAATATTAAAATTTTTTCCGTCCGCCACAAATGAAACAGAAGCCTTTGACACATCAACAGATTTTCCTTCAATATTGTACTGAACCAAATTCCAGTCACCCAAAACTAAATCCGTACTTTTTTCCTTGCAGCCAGCAAAAACAGCCGCCGCAACAAGAGCCGCCGCTGCCAAAACAATTTTTTTCATAACAACCTCTAAATTTATTTGATTTTTTTAATCTGGGCGTGACGGCTAAAGCCGTCGGGCTTTTTTCATTTCGCAAACAAACCACGGTTCATTCCTAAGAAATGTCTGCGAGTTTTTGAAAAAAACTCGTAAGGTCAGATTGCTGACCGACGCACTTCAATCCCTCACGCTACGCAAAACCAGATTTTATTTTCAGTTTACAGCCTTTTCATCAATCATCCAAGGCGCATTTTCTTTCACAGATTCCATATCAATATTTGAAACCAGATTTTCCACCGTAGAAATCAGATCCATCAGCCGTTCAAGAGCATTATGGATATATATAAAATAGTAAACCTGAGTTCCTTTCTTGTGGCTTATAATCATTCCGGCATCTTTTAAAATACGCAGATGGTGCGAAATCGCCGGCCGAGAAAGATGGGTTTTTGCGGTTATATCCTGAACGTCCATTCCGTCAGTTCCAGATTCCGCCAGAATCAAAAGGATTTTTTGCCGGACAGTATCGCTCAAAGTCGTCATGTAAGGCGTACAAATGTTAAATTTCTGCCGGATTGCATTGATTTTTTCCTTAAAATATTCACTGTTGAACGAATTCATCTTGCCGCCCCAACTTAAATCAGTTTATAAGTTTATTCGTTTAAGTTTATAATCACTCTATTACAATGTCAAGTTAGGCGATTTTGATGATTTTGAATAAAAAAACCAGAAATTTCTATTACACTTTGATACAAAATTTTATTGACGTTATTTTATAAAATTATTATATTTAGTTTATCGGTTTAATTTCTTAAACTTATAGACTGCTAATAATAATTAGGAGGTTTTGTATATCATGAATCGCTTATTCAAGCACCCATGGTTAATTATCATCGTAACTCTGGCTGTTACTGCGGTACTTGGTCTCCAGCTTGGCAACATAAAGATGGATGACTCAACAAGGCTTTATTTCCCGCAGAAACATGAATCCTACAAACATCTTATCGAAACTGAAGACCGTTTTGGTAGCACTGTTGTTATTGGAGTTTCTCTTGAAACCGACAAGGGAACTATCATAACTCCAGAAATTCTTGGAATTATTGATCATATCTCAACAGATGTAGAAAATTTGCCTACAGTTGACCGCGTCGATTCCCTTACAAAAATCGATTTTATTGAAGATGTGGACGGTGCTCTTACAGCAGGAAATATTATTGATGCTGAACGCGATGAAAATGGTTATCTTCCGCCACTTACAGTTGAGCAGACAAACCAGTTAAAGCAGAATCTTGCGGACTGGGACGAAATGTACACCCGCTCAATTATTTCTGACGACAACAAGGCTGCACAGATGCAGATTACGCTTGTCACAAACAATCACCCGGACGAAATTGCATATTTAGGAACAATCACTCCTGATCAGGCTGAAATTCTTGCGAACGCAGGAATCAAAACTTTCAAGGATTTCAAGAAAGCCCAGAAAAAAGGAACTCTTTCTTCTATAGAAGGATTTTCTCCGGAAGAACTTGATTCAATCACAGAAATAATCAGCACAGCGGCGGCAAACTCAAAATCTTCCAGCGACATTGAAAAAGAAACTCTGAAAACTGTAAAGGAAATAACAAAAAAATACACAGAAGGCTCAAATCTTAAGGTTATTTATTTTGGAGACCCGGTTGTTTCTGAAAATATGCACGAATTCATCATATCTGACCTTGTAAGACTTATTCCTCTTGTTTCTGTTGTTGTTTTGCTCACATTGTTCATCAGTCTTAAAACTTTAGACGGAACAGTTCTTCCGCTTATCACAGTTCTTCTTTCAACAGCTTGTACTTGCGGACTTATGGCTGTATTCAATTTTACGTTTACAATCGTTACAAGTATCATTCCAGTTGCGCTTATCGCCTGCGGTTCCGCCTACGGAATCCACGTGCTTACACATTATTACATCGCGCTGGACGAAGCAAAATCAAAAGGCATAGAAATCACAAAGGAAGTCCACAAGGAAATCGTCCTTAAAGGCGTTGGTGACTGCAAAGTTGCTGTATTCCTTGCCGCAATCACAACTGTAATCGGATTTATTTCCCTTGTATCAAGTCCTATGCAGCCGTTGCACAGTTTTGCAATCTTTACAGCAATCGGTGTTGCGCTCGCATGGCTTTTCTCTGTAACTTTCATTCCTGCCGTTCTTATGGTAAAACCTGTAAGCAAAATCGGCAAGAAATCAAAGATTATGCAGGAAGTAACAACAAAGGTAAAGAAGCACACAATCAACCGTGGAAATGCTTCACATGACTCTTTGTACAGCATTTTCCTTTTCTTCTGTGGCTCAAAACCAAGAATGTACATTTTTGGCGCGCTTATAATCATTTTCTCTTTCTTTGGAATCAAAAAACTTCACATTGATACTTCAATCATCAACTACTTCCCTAAAGAAAGCCAGTTAAGACAGGATATTGACTACGTTGACAAGCGTTTTGCTGGAACAAATCTTATCTTCATGGTTGTTGACGGTCCAAAAGCAACAGATGCGAACGGAAATTTCCTTGATGAAGATGGAATTCCTGTAATGAACAAAGATGGAAAATATCTTGACGTAAATGGAAACATCATCAAAAAATCTGACGGAAGAAAAGTTGCGCTTGAAGAAGGCTCAATGAAAAATCCGGACATTCTTGAAGCTCTAGATGGCTTGCAGGATGATATTTATACAAAATTCCCTTGCGTTGGAAAAATTATTTCATTCTCAACTTTAATAAAACGAATGAATCAGGTTTTGCACGCACCGAACGCAGAAAGCTTGAACACAGTTGCAGTATCTTCTGCTTCAAGCGATTTTGGCGCAGACGATTTTGCGGATTTCGGTTCAGATTTTGGTGACTTTGGCATGGACGATTTCGGTGATTTCGGAACAGACAATTCTTCCACAGAAGAAACTTACGAGATGCTCCCGGATTATGTTGATCCAAACGTTGCTTATGTAAAAAAATTGAACAGCACAATCACTGTTGAGGAAGGTCTTGCACTTCTTTCTTCTGCTTATGCGGAAGCTGGCGGAAAAAACGCAACAATTGATGAAGTTGTAAAAGTTCTTGAAAAGAAGCTTAACTACAAAGGAAGCGACTTCTACGAAATTCCTTATGACGAGGCAAAATACGGCTACGCTCAGCACGAAGCCCTTAAGAATGTTGTAGGAAACTTCCTGTTCATGCTTTCTGACAAGGAAACGCTTGGCCGCTGGGCAAACGACCCGCAGAATGAAAACGTTCTGAACCCTAACCGTTTGCGCGTCCAGATGGTTTTCCGCTCACAGTCAACAGAAGATATTGAATCTGTAATTTCAGAATGTGAATCTTACGCAAAAAATCACTTCCCGGAAGGCTACGAAATTTCTTTCACAGGAAAGGGCGAACTTGAATCTGTAATGACTGACATGGTCGTTTCTTCACAGATTCAGAGTCTTGCGTTCTCATTGCTTTGTGTATTTGTTGTAATTGCACTTTCATTCCGCTCTGGCTGGGCTGGATTGCTTGGCGCAGTTCCACTTGCGTTCACAATTTTCCTGAACTACATGACCATGGGATTCGCAAAAATCAACCTTGACCTTGTAACTTCAATCATCGCTTCTGTTGCAGTCGGAATCGGTATTGACTACACAATCCACTTCCTTGAAACTTACCGCGCTGAACGCGCAAAAACTACAGACGTTCACGCTGCGGCAAGAAGAACTTTCGCTTCAAGTGGAGTTGGAATTCTTACAAATGCGCTTGCTGTTGGTCTTGGATTCCTAGTTTTGTGTCTTTCAAAATTCGCAGTTTTGCGTTATATCGGAATTTTGATTGCAATCGTTATGTTCACAAGCTCTATGCTTTCGATGACAATTCTTCCAGGATTCCTTACAAACTATGATCCAAAATTCAGCCGTCCAAAAGTTGAGCCGACAGAAGATTTGGGAAAAGAAGAAGATAAAGAAAATAAATAATTTTTATAGGAGATTTATATGAAACTTATGAAAAAAACATTTTTTGCGGCAGCCATTCTTGCCGCTTCTGCAATGATTTTTGCACAGGATGCGCGTTCAATAGTTGACAAAGCATTGAACATCAAAAAACCGAATTTCAACCATTCAATAATTGAAATGGACTTGATTAACAAAAGCGGAAAAATCGAGGAACACAGAATCATCGATGAGCTTGGCCGCCACAACCAGAGCACAGATACTTCTGATGTTGTAATGAATTTTAAGTCAAGCACAAACAAATCAAATGAAGGAATCAAATTCCTTCAGAAAGAAAACAAAGGCAAAGATGATGACAAATGGATTTACATGCCATCACTTAAGACAACCCGCCGCGTAAATTCTTCTGAAGGCAGCAAATCTTTCACAGGAACAGACGCAACTTACGACGATATGTCTACACGCGAACTTGACGACGATACACACGAACTTTTGGGTGAAGAAGAAAAGAATGGCTACAGCTGCTGGAAGATTCAGTCAACTCCAACAGATGCGACATTCGCAAAAGCTCAGTACAAATACAGAATCCAGTGGATTGACAAAAACACATACACTCCAGTTTACGCAGAAATGTATGACAAAAAAGATGGAACTCTTGTAAAAGTATTGACAGTTGACAAGCTCGAAAATATTCAGGGTTACACAATTACAACTTCAACAACCTTGAAGAATGTTAAAAATGGACATTCAACAAGAATTGCTGCCCAGAAAAATGCAAAAAGCCCGAACGGTTACAATATCATCCTGGACAAGGCGATTCCAGACAGCGTATTCACACAGAACTACTTGAATACAGCTAAATAAAACATTTTCCGCCGCAGTTTTGCGGCGGTATTTTTATAATCAAAAGGATTTTTTATGAAACGAACAAAAATTCTTACCGTTTTAGCGGTTGCCGCTTTCTGCACTTCCTTTGCAATTGCCCAGGATATGGATTTTGGCGATGATTTTGGAAGTGACTTCGGAAGCGATTTTGGTGATTCTTCATCTTCCTCGTCTTTTGCCGCAACAGCGCTATCAGTAAACGGTGAGGCTCAGATTAATTTCCGCGCTTACGTAGACGATGAAGGCACAATCGGACTTCCAATTGATGAATGGAACACTTGGGTTGACCCAAAAGGAAAACTCGGACTGAATTATTCAAACGACACTGTTTCTGCAGATGTAAAATTTGCGCTAAGCAAAGACATTATCACAGACTACAAAACTGACATAATTGATGAACTGACTCTTGAAGCCTATCTAGGAAATTTTGTAGTTCAAGCCGGAAAAATGAAAGTTGTATGGGGAAAAGGCGACAAACTCCACGTAATCGACAATTTTAATGCAAACGACTACAAAGACTTTTTGATTCCAGACTACATTGACCGCCGGCTTTCTGAACCGATGGTTCGCGTGCTTTACAACGCACCAAATGATGTCGGTCCATTCACTTCAAACCGATTTGAGCTTGTATGGACTCCATTTATGACCGCCGACCGCTACGCTTCTTCTGGAAGATGGGTTCCAACTCAGGTTAAGGAATTGAAAACATTTCTCTCAGAAGCAGCATTAAAGTCTATTGTCAATGCCTCTGAACCAAACAAAACAATTATGCTCAGCAACTCCTCTTCCCTTGCAGACGACCTTTACCCGGATTTGTACCAGCTTAAATATATGCAGGCTGGAGCAAGATTCACAACCACAACCGGTTCCTGGGACTGGGGTGTAAGCTATTATTTTGGACGCGACAAACGGGCTTCATTTGACTACAAAAAAATGGACACCTATGTTACTAATTATCTTAAAGACAGTGCCAGTGAAGACGACAAATTCATCGACTATGACTTTTTGCAGGTTTTCGGAATTGAAGCGGCAAAAACATTCGGCGCATATAATTTCCGCGCAGAAGCAGCTTACAATCTTACACAGGACGTAGCTGGCGATGATCCAAAAATCCATAATAATTCAGTTGCTTGGGTATTTGGATTTGACAGAGACCTTCCAATCAGTGAACTGAACATTAATCTGCAGACACAAGGAAAGTACATTCTGAACCATGATGAAATAGATGACTCAAAAAATTCGCTTGATACAGAAAAAAATACTTATGAAACAGACAATAAGCTTGTCTTGAATATTTCAGATAACTTGGCGCATGGAAAATTAAAGCCTGAAGTAAGCGCAATCTACGGATTTGAGCATTTTGACCTTATCATCATGCCAAAAGTAACGTGGTATGTTTCAGACGGACTTGAATTTTCTGCAAGCGGAATGTATATGCAGAGCTTTATCAAAAACCGCAGCGAATTTGGAGACTGGCACAACAACAGTTTCGTTCAGATTGCCGCAAAATATACGTTCTAAAAAAAAGTTCAAATATTGAGTTTTTTTGCTGAATCCATAAATTGAATGGGCGGGAAGAAAAAGAAAACATTTCTTCCCGCTCATTTTTTAACCAAAACTATTTTATCTTTCTAGCCAAGTACAAATCCGCGGAAATTATATGTTCATCAACGTTTTCTGCGCCGTAATTGTTTTCATGCTTAAAATAATAAGAGCCTTTTAATCCAAGCGAAACATTCTTTTTTACGAAATGTTCATAGGAAAGCGCGGTTTCTGCAATATAAGTCGCCCCTTTTTTTGCATAAGACGGAACAGCGGTTTCAATATCAAAAAATCCGAGAATCCCGGCATTAAAATTCAACTTGCCAAAATAATTTTGTCTTGCGCTAAAGTTATAGCGACCGTAAAATCCAACTCCATAGTCGTAAAGTCTGCGTTCAATTCCGTCATCCGGAAGTTTTATGTAGCCGCGGTAAAGCGCATAACAATCACCTGTAGCAAAAAATGTTCCGCTTAAATTCAGTTTTTGTTCCAGAATAAATCCATTTTGAAATTTGCTCAAAGAATTGAACATCAAGCCAAGACCATTAACTGAATAGCTAGAAAGTTTTGTCCAGTCAACTTTAAACGTTATTGCAAGCGCAGAAGAAAACGAGCTTTTTTCTGTATATTTTGTTCCGAGCCGGAAAAGACTTCCTTCAACATTCGTTTTTACCTCATAATATTTTATTGTTCCACCGCCTTCCAAATCAAAATTAAAATATGAAAACGGAACTGATTTTTCGTTTCTGAAAGGATTTCCGTAAACTAACGAGAATCCGCCATGAAGATTTCCATTGATATTTTCGTTGTTGTCATAAGATTTTTCTTCAGAATTAGTTCTTTCTGCAATTCCACCAAGACTTATAAAATTTTCAAATGAAGTTACGCCCTCTTTTGTGTCACGAACCACGGAATTTCCAGTAATCAGAGAATTCAACGCGTCCATCGGGCTTACAACAAATGCAAAAATCGATTTCGCGCCTGAAGCTTCTATGTAAAGCCGGTGAAAAACTTCGCCCAATGCAGCTCCACCAAAAGGCGTGCAAATCAAATCGTTAACAGACTGACGTTCAGTTTCGGCAAAATATTCCCAAGTCACACTTCCAAGAAGCGCGTAGCCAATCGATTCATAAAAATTAAAATTGTTCGCGCGCCCTGCCGCAAAATAAAATGAACCCTGATATGGATGCCCAAGCTGGTTCACAACAAATTCGTCATTATCCCAAACCCAGCAATGTGTAAGATTATCGTAAATGCTTTCTGGCGAAATCTGCGCATAATCCGCCCTAAGAATAAATCTGTTAAAACTTGCTAAAACCACGTTGCTTCCCAAAGTTTCTGCGGTTGCAATCAGTCCGCTTTTAAAAGTCGGCAAAGCCTGAATGATATTTTCAATTTCATCTTGTGATTTTTCAGTTTTGCCTATAAATTCAGTTTCGTTCTGGGCAAAAAACAAAGCTCCAAATAAAAAAAATATGACGGCTAGAATAACTTTTTTCGTCTTTAAAAACATATTTAAAATATAAGAAGAAATTTCTGTTTCGCCTAATGTAAAATTCTATTTTGATTGACCACATTTTACTTCGATTTTACACTACTTTATTGTACAAACTGAAAAAAAACGCGTAAATTAAAAGTGGAGGCGATTTTATGATATATCTTCTCGAAGATGATGATTCCATCCGGAAACTGGTTGACTATACCTTAAAATCACAGAATTATCAGACCGAAAGTTTTGCACTTCCTTCAGAATTTTGGAAAGCAATGGAAAAAAAGCCTGATCTTATACTTTTAGACATCATGCTACCGGAAGAAGACGGAATTTCTATCCTGAAAAAACTTAGGGCAAACAAGGACACTTCTGGAATTCCTGTGATTATGCTTACCGCAAAAGACTCGGAATTTGACATTGTGACCGGGTTAGATTCCGGTGCAGACGATTATGTCACAAAGCCATTCGGAATGATGGCTCTTCTTTCGCGCATAAAAGCTGTACTTCGCCGCTACGAAAAAAACAACGCGATTCACTCAGACGCAAAGGAACTTTCAATTGGAAACATAAAATTAAATGAAAGCAGCCACACAGTTTTTGTCGGTGAAAAGCAGATTTTTCTTACTGTAAAAGAATTTGATCTTTTGGCGTTATTAATAGAAAACAAAGGAAATGTACTTACACGCGAGCAGCTATTAAATTCAATCTGGAAAATTGATGCCGACATAGAAAGCCGGACTGTTGATGTTCACGTAAGAACGCTGCGGCAAAAAATCGGAGATGAAAACGGCGAAATAATTGAAACCGTGCGCGGAATCGGCTACAAAATCTGCTAAAATGCAGAATATTTTTTTAGGAGCAAACCTTGAAAGCAAAATCTTTAACATTCAGAATTTTTTTAAGCACATTTTTAGTCGGAACGATGGTTTATTTCTTGTGCGCGCTGATTTTTATTTCAAATATTTACGGTTATTTTGAACGGAAAATTTTCAACGAACTGGAAACTGAAGCTGTTTTTCTTGAGCATTACATTGCAGAATCTGACATCAAAGAATTAAAGAGATTCAACTCGGTAAAAAACCGAATCACTTTAATCGCCAAAGACGGAACAGTTTATTTTGACAATATGGTTGATGCCGAAAAAATGGAAAATCATGGTCTTCGCGAAGAATTTATAGCCGCAAAAGAAAAAGGAAGCGCAAAAGTGGCGCGTTATTCTTCCACAATGACGGATAAAACCTTGTATTTTGCGAAACTTCTTCCAAACGGCGATGTGCTGCGAATTTCCTGCGACCAACATTCTGTTGCGGTTCTTGTGCTTGGAATGAGCCAGTCGCTTCTGATTATTCTTGTTTTTGCCGTTATAATTTCAGGAATTGTCGCGGTCTGGACTTCAAAACGAATTATAAATCCTCTGAACCAAATCAACCTTGAAAACCCGGAAGATTGCCTTGTTTACGAGGAATTAAAACCTTTTACAAAACGAATCGCGGAAGAAAATTTTGAAAAAACACAGCGCGAGGAACTGCGGAAACAGTTTACCGCAAATGTAAGCCACGAGCTGAAAACTCCGCTCACAAGCATTTCCGGGTTTGCAGAAATCCTGAAAAATGGCGGAACAGATGAAAAAACAACAAAAGATTTTGCGAGCACAATCTACGAAGAAAGCCAAAGAATGATTTCGCTTGTGAACGACATCATCAAACTTTCAAAACTAGACGAAAAATCAATCAGCATGGAAAAAGAACCGATTGAATTGCTAGGACTTTCCAAAGAAATCGCAAAAATCCTTTCTGCAAGCGCAAAAACAAAAAATGTAACGCTGAATGTTCACGGCGACAGCGGAAAAATCTTTGGCGTTCAGCCTGTAATCTACGAGATGATTTATAATCTGATTGACAACGCGATAAAATACAACAAGCAGAATGGAACTGTTGAAATAACAGTAAAAGATGAAAAGCTAAATCCTGCAGAAAACACGGATTCTTTCAGCAAAAAAACAACAATTTCCGTGCGCGACACAGGAATCGGAATTCCAAAAAACGAGCAGGACCGGGTTTTTGAACGTTTTTACCGCGTAGACAAAAGCCGCTCAAAGGAACTTGGCGGAACCGGACTTGGACTTTCGATTGTAAAGCACGCAGCAAAATATCACAATGCAACAATAAGCCTTTCTTCAAAAGAAGGTGAAGGAAGCACTTTCACAGTAACTTTCTGCTCGTAGAAAACAGTGAAACCCAAGGCTATAGGTATTTCTTTAAATCCTGCCCTTCAACTCCGGCATAAAGTTCAACCAGCGACTTTGCCGGGCTACAATTTATTTTTTGCAGAAGGACTTCTTCAATCTGGAAAAATCCTACGTCCGCACTCATGTGGACTTCGATTTTAATCGGTTTTTCTTCGCCGCTCAAGATTTTTACGCTTTCAATTGAATTTGCTGAATATTTGTGGATATCGCCAACGCTCGGTTTTGTGTTGATTTCCATAGGAATCCGGGCACGGCCTTTTGTCATATCGCAGCCATCGGCAATCAAAATCAGACCGGCTTCAATTGAATGGATTTTCCGCGTTCCCATGTGGCCGACAATTCCTTCTAGTGCCATTGAACGGATTGTTATTTTCCGCTTTAAATCTTTCTGGGTCGGCAAAACTTCTTCCAGAATCTTGTTGACCACAGGCATTGCCAGAATTCCTGAATAAAGCTCGTGATCTTGGCGTGCAATCGTCATTCCAAAATCGTGCAGAAAACTTGCAAGAATTACTGCTGTTACGCTGTCTGCAAAAGTTCCGGCTTCTTCTTGTTCAAGACTGGTTTTTATCCCTTTTGAATAAAGAATTTTCAGCATTTTCAGGCAATTTCTGCAGACCGTCCTCATGTGAACCGGTCCGTGATCGTTAAATCCAAGCCGAACTATTGAGACATTGTTCGCGTAGTCCTGAACCGCCTGAACTTCTGGGTCGTCAATCAAAATTTTAACCACACGCAGTGGCAAATCATCTTTTTCCGGCATAAGTTCTATAATTTCTTTTGTAAGCACAACAAGTTTCTGGTCAACAGAAAGTTCTTTCGGTGATTTCATAAAACCTCCATAAATTCAAATTACTTAAATTTCAAGTTTTATAAATTCAATATAAAAATTGAATAAGCTACCAGAAAAAGCGCGTCAATTTATTTATTCAGAAAAAAACTTGAAATTTAGAAAAAATAAAAAACACATCTTCGTTCTTATTATAACCATAAAAACAAAGATGTGCTTATTTTTTTAACCGCGATTTTTAAGTCGCATTCTTATTTACAGCGTTTCAGGCTATTTTTCTGATTTTACGCTTACAGGTGTCCATTTCCAGCAGAGTGGAATGCTGAACTTCTGGAGTCCGCCGTTGTCCTCCAAATCCTGGAATGTGAATCGAACGCCAGCCTGAACTGAACCCATTTTTTTAGGCAACTTATATTCAACGCTTGGGTAAACAACTGTTGTTGTTGAATTGTCTTCACCAAATACTGTTGAAAGCTTTACATCGCCTTTTACAGTAAGGTTTTCTGTTGCTGAGTATGCAGCAGCCACACGTGTGTAGAACGGATAGATTTTGTCGCCATCAGAATTTTTATATTCTTCTGTTTCTCCATCTTTTACATATTCATTTGTAAGAGGTGAAACAACATCTGCGGCAAGACTAATTCCTGAATCATTGAATTTGTAGCCTACAGAACCCTGAATAGCGTGTTTTGTGGCAAATACATCATTGTCATTGTAGATGTAACCTACATTCAAAATAAGATTTTCTACTGAACCAAGACCAGCAAAAATTCCGAATGTTCGCTCATCGCTTGTGGCATTTTTTAATGTCGCACCAAGTTTTACAGTGTCCGGAACAACAAAATCTGCACCAAAATTAAGTCCGAGCTTATCAAGATTGTCTACCTGTGAATCTCCTGCCCAGTTTGCGACAAACTTGAATGTGTTGAACTTTGCAGTGAACGCCAATCCAGATTCTGCCATTTTTCCTGAAGAATATGTATCATCTGCGGCTGCAAGGTAAGCGGCTGAAACACCATATTTTGTGAAAAAGTCGTTTCCTGCAGCAAACTGAATCTGTTCAACTGGCGTAAAGCGCGCAAATCCACGAAGGCGAACTGGGGCATTTTTTCCACTAATATTATTATTCGCATTGAATTCCAAACGGATTCGTCCATCGATTTTTTCAGAAGAATAATCAAGCTGCAGACGTTCACTTACATTTGCAGTTGAAGATTCAAATTCATCGCTTTCATCTTTGTCTGTTGTGGCTGGATCGTCAGATTTTCTTGACCATGACATAAAATCCTCGCCCCAAATATTGTCTTCGTTTCCACCAAATGTACTGCCCAAAGAAATATCCGCAGTTGCCAAAGATGCGGCGAACAACAAAGCTGCTCCACCAATTACTGTTTTTTTCATTTTTGCTCCTTTTAGCTTGTAAACAAACTGATTTTTTACTTTTCCTATTTATTTAATTTGTTATTTATACTGATATATCTCTTAATTGTCAACCTATTTTATCATTTTTGGTTGACATTAATAATTTTTGCCATCTTTTTGTAGATTTCAGTATTGTCGTAATAACCGGTAAAATTGTTTTGTCCTGCACCAAGCGCATAAACTGGAACCGGAAGCCCTGTGTGCGAGTTTGATGTCCAGCCGATTCCGCATTTTGCGTTCAAAATATGTGTGATTGTGATTGTCAAAGGTTCATACGTTCCGTAAATATCGTATTCATGCTGATTTCTTGACTTGTCGTTTTTGATTGTCTTGCTGTAAGCCTCGCGTATTCTGCCGTATTCGTAGTCAGTAAGAACAAGTCCGCCGTTCTTGTCTTTTCCGCTGCTTCCTGGAACTTTAAGTCCAAAGCATTTTTCAACATCTTTCATCACATCTTCAAAAGAAGTCTGATTTTTCTTGTAATTCACAACATAATCATCATCGAACTTCTGGTAAGAAACTGTCTGCTTGTCCAAAGTCCTGAAGAACAAATTATAATCTGTTCCGGCGTAACCAATTGTGAGTCCGCCAGTTTCATGGTCGGCTGTAACAAGAATCAATGTTTCTGAAGGATGTTTGTTGTAGAAGGCAATCGCTTCCTTTACAGCGTCAGAAAGTGCCAGAGTATCAGCAATTGAGGAGCGGGCATCGTTTGCGTGACAAGCCCAGTCAATTTTTCCGCCTTCAACCATCATGAAAAAACCTTTTTTGTTGTCAAGAACTTCAATTCCTTTGCGCACGTAATCACGCAAAGCCCAGTTTTTTGCCTCGCGGTCATTTTCATAAGGGAAGGCATCCGAATCCGCCAAATCTTCTGCAACAACAAGCGCCTTGTCTCCATTTTTAAGGCTTTCCGCTTCTGACTGTTTGAAGCAAACTGTGTAACCGGCTTTTTTTGCCAAATCATAAATCGACTCTTTGTCCTTTTTCTTGTCCTGAGGTTCCATCAAAGCGCCACCGGCAAAATAGTCAAAATTTGACTCAACAAGCTGCAGACCGATCTCGTAGTTTGATTTTCGGCTTGCGACATGCGCATAAGTTGCCGCTGGTGTAGCATGGTTGATATTTACTGAAGAAATTACGCCGATTTTCCAGTTTTTCTGGTCACGGAGCTGTTCCGCAATCGTTGTGTACCTGATTTTCTTAGAAATATCCACGCCAATTGAACCGGAATGAGTTTTGTATCCTGTAAAGATTGAAGTGGCTGTAGAAGCTGAATCCGGCGCAAAAGATGTTGCATCATAAGTCTGCGCTGTTCCTACAACAGGAAAATCAAAAAAGCTTAATTTTCCACCGACCGGAGAATCTTTTGTGTCAGAAGATTTTTTTGTCTCATCAACTGTTCCTAACGCATCTTTTCCAATGTAATAAGCCGCGCTCTGAATCTGAGGATAGCTCATTCCGTCTCCAACAAAGACAAAAACGTATTTTGGAGTTCCTTTTCCATTTGAAACTTTCTCAATAGTCTGAGCGTGACCTACGCCAGAAAAACCCATTGCAGCAGCAAGCAAAGTAGCTGAAGCAATCTTAAAAACATTCAATGCTGTTTCCTTTTTCATTTATTCCTCCACAAAAAAGGCTCATCAAGGTATGCCTGAACAATAAATGAAAAATGTTAAGATTTGAAAAAGAATTTGTTATTGGTTTGTTAGATATTTGTAAAAGAAATAAAAGACCGAATGTCAAGTTTTATTAATTCAGCATAGAAATTGAATAAGCTACCAGAAAAAGCGCAACATTTGACCTAAAAGATTTTTTTGCATTAGGCAATGGAGCCCCTTTAGTTCCAGAGCAACCGCAGGTTGCGGCGGAATGAGCGGCTAGCGAAGGGCGGAACTGCCGACGGCAACGGATGTTGCCGGAATGCCCAGCTACGTTAATTTAATTTGATTTTTTTCCGCGCAAAACCATTCCGCTGACCAATGCTGTGAACGGTGCGGTTGAAGCAAGCCCGAAACTTCCGGCGACTGTGTTGATTATTTCTGAGGCGACAATATTGTTGTTCATTATATTGTAGATTGGAGTTCCCTGAGCCATAAAAGTCATCAGGAGCGCAATGCAAGTTCCTGAATACGCCAAAAGAAGAGTTGTTGTCATTGTTCCCATAGCGGCACGGGCAACTGCCATTCCGGATTTTATTGCATTCCGGCGGGAAATTTCCGGGCAATTTTTTACGACTTCGTTTACCGCGCTTGTTATGTCAACGCTTAAATCCATGACAGAACCGCTCGCGCCCACACAAACTGAAGCCATAAAAATCTGGGTAAGATTTAAATATTGGTAGCCAGAATACAAAAGTGCCTCTGAATTTGCCATTACAGCTCCGTGAATATGAAAGGCTTTTGTGCAGACAACAGACAGAACCGCCGCGAAACAAATTCCAAGCATCGACCCGCAGAAACTTGAAAAAAGCCTTTTGTCAAAGCCGTAGACAAGTGCCAGAATGCAAAATGTAAGAATTGCAACAACCACAAGCCCCACAAAAATCGGGTTGAAGCCTTTTAAGTAAAGCGGCACAAGAATTTTCCAGAGCACTAGAATTGTAATCACAAAAGACAAGACGGAGCGAAGCCCTGTTCCGCCGGCAAAAATAATCAGGAAAACCGCAAAAGCCGCCGCCAGAATCAGCTCGCCGTGCAGACGGTAATAGTCTATAAGGTTTGCGGAAAGAATTTCTTCACCATTGTGATGGACAATGACCTGAGCCACATCGCCTGGATAAAAAATCTTGTCCTGGGCAAGCGAGCCGGACAAAAGATTCCAGCCTTCTGCGGTTCTTCCCTTAAATTTTCCGCTCAAGAATTTTATTTCGCAGACCTGCTGGCCGGTTCTAATCAGTCCTGTGTCAATAATCCGCGAATTGTCAACGGATTCGATTTTTGCACGGCATTTTTCAGCGTCCCGGAACTGAACCGCGCCTTCATAACCGGTTGGAACAAGAAAAAGGATTCCGGTAATTATCAGCGAAACTACCAGAATCGGCATTGTGCCACCGTTAGCCTGCAATTTTTTTTTTAATCCGCCAACAAAAAATCTGTGAAAAAATCTTTTTGCGCCAGCCGCAACCGAATCTAAAATCTTGTTCCAGTTTTTTTTCATTCTTTTTTCCCGGTCAGCGCAAATACAACGCGTTCGGCAATATTAACCGCATGGTCGCCGATTCGCTCAAAATATTTCGCAATCAAAAAATAATCAAGAATCTGTTCGCCTTCCTCGGTTTTCTTGATTTTCTCAATCAAATCCTTTTTTATGATATGATAAAGATTGTCAACCAAATCATCGCGCGCAATGACATCTTTCGCCTTGTTGTAATCACGCTCAATGTAAGACTGAATACTGTCGTGAATCATCCCGATAATCTCAGATGACATATCAGAAATTTCACTCATTCCGCTGTATTTCAAATCAGAAAGATTCAAAACCAAATCCGCAATGTCAACCGCATGGTCGCCGATTCGCTCCATATCAGTAATCATTTTCAGCGCGGCGGTAATAAATCTAAGGTCGGTCGCCATTGGCTGCTGCTGAAGCAATAGGCGCATACAAAGCGATTCAATTTCCCGCTCCATGTTGTCAATATTTTCATCGTTCGCGCGGACAGTTTTTGCCGCCTCAACATCGCGCCCCATAAGTGCAAGAATTGTACTTTCAATCGCAACTTCAATCATTTTTCCCATGCTCAAAACGCTGGAATTCAACTGAGCAAGCTGTATTTCATATTTTTCACGCATAATTTACTCCATTTTTCGGACGGCCAACACCCAAATCAACCGAATCTTCCGGTAATATAATCTTCCGTCTTTTTCTGTTTAGGCATACTGAACATCTGTTCCGTATCGCCGCTTTCAATAATCTCGCCAAGCAAAAAGAAAACCGTCTTGTCACTGATTCTAACCGCCTGCTGCATATTGTGGGTAACAATAACAATTGTGTATTTTTCCTTAAGCTTCAGAACGCAGTCCTCAATCTTCAGCGTAGAAATCGGATCCAACGCAGAAGTAGGCTCGTCCATCAAAAGAATTTCCGGCTGAACCGCAAGCGCACGCGCAATACAAAGCCGCTGCTGCTGCCCGCCCGAAAGAGCCAGCGCCGATTTTTTCAGATTATCTTTCAGTTCATCCCAAATTGCAGCTTTTTTTAGCGAATCTTCAACAATTTCATCAAGCTCGCTCTTTTTGTTGATTCCATGTGTGCGCGGGCCAAACGCAACATTTTCGTAGATGCTCATCGGAAAAGGATTCGGTTTCTGAAAAACCATTCCGACATTTTTGCGCAGAACATTCACATCAATTTTCTTGTCCAAAATGTTCACGCCGTCAATCTTTATTTCGCCAGTGATTCTGCAGCCTTCAACCATATCGTTCATACGGTTTATGCTTTTCAGAAGCGTAGATTTTCCGCAGCCACTTGGCCCGATAAACGCAGTAATCTCATTTTTTTCTATCTCAAGATTTATATTACGCAACGCATGAAAATCGCCGTAATACAAATCCAAATTTTCAATCTTAATCTTTGTATTTTCTTTCATATTTCCGCCAAAATCTGCCATACCAACATCCACCATATCCGCTCCGTTTTCCCAAGTTTCCAAAGTTTTAGAAAATCAGGCCTGAATCTAATCTTTCTGAATTTTTCGCGCCACCAAAGCCGAAAGCACATTTATTCCAACCACAAGAACAAGCAGAACAACCGCAGTTGCAAACGCCTGATTTGTGTGCAAACCTTCCGAACTCAAGACATACATGTGGATTGCCAAAGTTCTTCCCGAACCAAAAACATTCAGCGGAATCTGCGCAACAGTTCCAGCCGTATAAATAAGAGCCGCAGTCTCGCCAACCACGCGCCCGGTAGACAAAATAATTCCATTCAAAATTCCAGGAACTGCCGCCGGAAGAACAATCTTAAAAACCGTGCGAACTTTTCCAGCACCCAGACCAAAACTACCTTCCCGGTAAGCATCTGGAACAGCAAGCAACGCCTCTTCAGTGGTACGCATAATCGTAGGCAAAACCATAATCGCAACCGTACAACTTCCAGCCAAAAGCGAATATCCCCAGCGCAAAGTTCCAACAAAGAACAAAAGTCCAAACAAACCATAAATAATAGAAGGAATTCCCGCCAAAGTTTCCGTTGTCATCCGCACAAGCTTAACAAATTTATTTCCACGCCCGGCATATTCCACAAGATAAACAGCAGAGCCAATTCCCAGCGGACACGCAATGCAAAGCGCAATCAGAGTCACAATAATCGTGTTCACCAACGCAGGAACAACCGAACAGTTTTCCGAGTTATATTTCCAAGAAAAAAGCGACGGCCTCAAAAACGGAATTCCGTGCACCAAAATATAGCAAAGCATAAAAGCCAAAATCAAAAGCGTAACCGAAGCGCACGCGTAAACTACAACTTTCAATGGACTTTTCTTATGAATCTTGTGGGGCGCCTGCCCCTCGGTCGCACCCAAAAGCTTCGCTTTTGCTTGCTCCCTACCCCCTCTAACGGGCTCAAACGCCGCCCGTAACGCCGGCTTATAATTTTTTACAACGCAGTGCTCATCATTTTGCTCATTTTTCAACGCAAATTTTAAATCCATTTTTATTTCCTTTATTAAAGTTCCTGTCATCAATGCGTTTTTCCAGACAATCTGTTTATCTATTTTTTAGAAGACTTAATCATATTAAAAGCCAAGTTAATCAACAGGATAAACACAAACAGCACAACGCCAGTCGCAATAAGAGCTTCCCTGTGCAGACCAGTTGCATAACCCATTTCCAGAACAATATTCGCCGTAAGAGTTCTTACACCTTTCAGCACAGAATCAGGAATCCTAGCCTGATTTCCTGCAACCATGATTACAGCCATTGTCTCACCAACGGCACGTCCAACACCAAGAATAATTCCAGCCAAAATCCCGGATTTTGCGGCCGGCAGCATCGCGCAGAACACCGCCCTTTCGTGGGTTGCGCCAAGCGCACGTGCTCCGTCGTAATAGCTTTCTGGAACTGCCCTTAGCGAACTTTCAGAAACGCTTATTATTGTCGGCAAAATCATCATTCCCAACAAAAGACTTGCCGTAAAAATACAAGAACCGTTTCCGCCAAAAACATTCCGCATAAAAGGAACAATTACCATCAGACCAAAAAATCCGTAAACAACGCTAGGAATTCCAGCCAGGATTTCAATCGCAGGTTTCAGCACCTTATAAAGTTTTTCTGGACAAAACTTTGCAAGAAAAACCGCCGTCATAAGTCCAATTGGTGCGCCAAAAAGAACCGCACCAAAAGTAACATAAAAACTTCCAACAATCATTGGAAAAATCCCATAAAGATCGCTGCCAGGCTTCCACTTTAATCCAAAGATAAAGTCAAAAACACCAATCTTTTTCATTGCAGGAATTCCATTAACAAAAAGAAACAAACAGATAAGCAAAACTGCGATAATGCTAAAAGCCGCCGCCGCAAAAAAAATTGTTTCAAAAATGCTTTCTTTGGTTTTGCCAGCAACAATCTTTATGTTCATATTAAAATCCTATAAATCCTTAAAAGTATTATTTTACAAATTCAGACCATTTTGTTGATTTACCAGTGAAAATCTTTTCAATATTGTCTTTTGTAAGGTCAGAAACTTTATTATCGTTGTTCACAACAACCGCAATACCGTCAATCGCAATTGTAACTTCTTTAATGCCCTTTGCCTTTTCAGAATCTTTAAGACCGCGGCTAGCCATTCCAATATCACAAATGCCATTTATCGCGTTTGTTACACCTGTTGTAGAATCAGAAGTCTGAAGTTCAACAGAAACATTTGGATTTATAGCCTTGTAAGCCTCAATAAGTTTTTCCATCACTGGAGAAACAGAGCTTGAACCAGAAACAACAACTTTTCCAGAAACATTTGCACCCTTAAAATTACCTCTATCCTCAACTTTGATGTACTTATTTTTTTCGATTATTGCCTGGCCTTGTGCGCTAAGAATAAAGTTTTCAAAATCCTTTGCAGCGGCAGAAAGATTTTCCTTTACAGCAATATTGAACGGACGACTTATTTTGTAGGAACCATTCTTGATGTTCTCAACGGTCGCATCAGCGCCATCAATCTTTACAGCCTTAACAGTCTTATTCAAAGAACCAAGAGAAATATAACCGATTGCGTATTTGTCGCTCGCAACACTTGTAAGCATAACCGCAGTAGAGTTTGTTACAGCAGCCTCATCAGTTGTGTAGTCAACTTTTTTGCCGTTTGCATCTTTCTTTTCAATTCCAAAAAGCTCAATAAATGCACCACGTGTTCCTGAACCTTCCTCACGGCTTAAAACATTGATTGATTTTTTTGAATTCCATTTTCCTGCAGCAAAACAAGAAGTTCCGGCAGCCAAAACCATCGCAATTCCAGCAATTTTTTTCAAACTGATTTTCATAATTTACCTCTTTAAATTTTTTCTTTCCGATTGCCTAAAATCTAAAACCGTTTTGTAAACAAAGAGCGTAAATTATGTAAAGTTAATGTTAAATAAAAAAAGACCTCGTGAATTCCACGAAGTCTTTTGACATTTCCCAGCTATTCTAGCGATCGCCACGAGAAGCAGCTCTCTGAGCTTTCTTCTTGTTAAGGAAATTTTTGTGTTCCAGAGTTGTTTTCTTCTGGTGAAGAACTGCAGAAGGTTTTACGAAATATCTTCTGTTCTTATATTCACGAACGATACCTTCGTTTTCAACCATCTTCTTGAATCTTCGGATAGCTTTTTCCAAAGGTTCATCTTCTCTGATGTTAATTGTAGCCATTTATAACTACTCCTACTTATAAGTATGTTTTACTATTATCCTAAATTCACGCAAACCTTTCAAGAGCAAAACAAGCATAATAAGAAAAAAAATATCTTATATATTTCGTCAAACCAGATATATTCTCAGTCTACAGGGTATTTTGTTTTGTTAAAGTAAACATAATGATTTGTTACTGAAAACATAATCTTTTGTTAAAGAGAATATAATGTTTTCAGTAACAAAACATCATACTTTGTGTAACAAAATAAAATATTTACTTTAACAGAATACTTTGGTCTACAGTAACAGAAATTTTAAGATTCTGCCTTCAATTGCCTTTTGCCAGAATTCGATATTTTATAAAAAATCAGTTTTTAAAATTGTCTGCAATTATAGAAAGAAGTTCGGCTTTTTGGGGAGAAAGAGTTTCGCATTTTTGGATTAGGGAATGATATTTTCTGGAAAGGCGCAAATCTTCTTGTTCTTTTTGTGTGATTTTTTGATTTTGCGTTATCTGCGCGCCGTTTACAAGATACTCCACGCTTACGCCAAGTTCTGCCGCGATTTTTACAGCGGTTTCTGCGGATGGAGTGGAACAAAGCTTTATTCCCTGCCCGATATTTGTAACACTGAAATTACACCTTCTAGCAAGTTCAGCTCGATTCATTCCTTTGAAATCCAATTCTTCAACAACTCGTTTCCAAAAATCGCTCATTGAATAAATTATGTAAGAAATTTCTGACTTTTTCGCTTAAAACTAAATAATTACTGAATAAATATGCTATAATCAGAAATTGCTGAATTATTAAATTCAAGTGTGGAATTATTTATTTTTGGAATGAAAATATGGCGAATAAAAGATTTGATGATGCAAAAAAGAATAAAAATGATGAATTTTATACACAATTAAGCGACATTGAAAAAGAACTTTCACATTACAAGGAGCATTTTAAGGGCAAAACAATTTTATGTAACTGCGATGATCCAAGAATCTCAAACTTTTTTAAATATTTTGCCTTGAATTTCAATGAATTTGGGCTGAAAAAAATTATTTCCACTTGTTACAAAAATCAGGATGTTGATTTATTCAGCCAGAACGATTGTGAAAAAGCAGTTTATATTGAATACACAGGAAACCCGAACGACCCTACAAGCACAGATTTTTCCACGATGGAAGTAAAGGAACTGAATGGCGATGGAGATTTTAGAAGCACAGAATGTATTGAGCTTTTAAAGCAAGCTGACATTGTGGTTACGAATCCACCGTTTTCACTGTTCAGAGAATATATTGATATTTTGATAAAAAATGACAAAAAATTTCTGATAATAGGAAATCAAAATGCTATTACTTATAAAGAGATTTTTTCATTGATAAAAAATAACAAAATTTGGCTTGGATATAATTCTGGTGATATGAAATTTGTTGTTCCAAATTATTACCAACCACGAACAACTAGATATTGGGAAGATGAAGATGGTAGAAAATGGCGAAGTTTAGGCAATATTTGCTGGTTCACAAATCTTGATATAAAAAAACGCCACAAAGAATTGATTCTTTACAAAACTTATTCGCTGGAAGAACATCCTAATTATGAAAATTACGACGCAATCAATGTGGATAAAACTTCTGACATTCCGCTTGATTATGCTGAAATAATGGGCGTGCCTATTACTTTCTTGGATAAATACAGTCCTGACCAGTTTGAAATTATCGGACTTGGAATTGTTGGTAGCTGTGAATTTAAAAATGAACGAAAAATGGAAATCCTGGATAAAAATGGCATTCCGACAGGAAAATTTACAGTTAATGCAAAAGGTACTCTTTATAGAAAACATTTGCAAAGTGATAAAAAACCGCCTGCTTTCAAAGATTGTGAAACAGGCGAACTTTATCAAAGCATTTATGCTCGCATATTAATTAAACGCAAAAAATAAGGCTTGCATGCGAGCTTGCATGGGCTAGGGATTGTAGGGGCAGCGAAGCTGTTGTTTTGGGCGGCGGTTGAGCTTTGCGAAATCATAGCACAAAACAATGAAACCCCGAAAAGCCCGACCGACGCTTGCGGCGGTAGCCCCCCCCCCACAGAAAAAAAATAACTAGGAGAAAATATGGAAATCACTTTGCATACAATTAAGGTTCGCGAGCTTGTGGACGGTTATGCGGACAATGAAGAGGCTGGAGTTGTTGGTTTTGGCGGAAAATTGGACATTCGTCCGCCATATCAGCGTGAATTTGTTTATTCAGATGCCCAGCAGCAGGCGGTTATGGATACGGTTACTCGTGGTTTTCCGTTGAACACGATGTATTGGGTTTGCCGCAGCGACGGGCGTTTTGAAGTTCTGGATGGTCAGCAGCGCACAATTTCGATTTGCCGTTACGTGAATGGAGTTTATTCCCACAATCTGCGTTATTTTACAAATCTGCAGCCGGATGAAAAAAATGCGGTTTTGGATTATGAGCTTCAGGTTTATTTTTGTGAAGGAACGGAAAGCGAAAAACTGGAATGGTTCAAGACAATCAACATTGCCGGGGAAAAATTGACGGCGCAGGAAATCCGCAATGCTGTTTACGCAGGAAGCTGGACGGCAGAAGCGAAAAAGATTTTCAGCAAGTCGAACTGCGCAGCAAAACTTTTGAGTGAAAAATATGTGAACGCAAATCCAATCCGGCAGGAACTTTTGGAAAAAGCACTTGGATGGTTTGTTGGAAAAGATGAAAAATTGATTTGCAATTATATGGGTGCGCATCAGCACGACAAAAATGCGAATGAACTTTGGCTTTATTTTCAGAATGTGATTTCCTGGGTAAAAACGCTTTTTATTGTTTACCGAAAAGAAATGAAAAGCATTGAATGGGGCGAACTTTACAACCGCTTTGGGCAAGAAAACAGATATGACGCAAACGAATTTGAACAGGAAATTTCACAACTGATTGCCGATGATGAAGTTACAAACTACAAGGGGATTTATTACTATCTTTTTGACCGAAAAGAATCACATCTGAACCTGCGGCAGTTTGATGAAAAAATGAAGCGAAAGGCTTACGAGGCTCAAAACGGAATTTGCCCGATCTGCAAAAACCATTTTACGTTTGAAGAAATGGAAGGCGACCACATTGTTCCCTGGAGCAAAGGCGGAAAAACAGAAATGTCAAATCTGCAGATGCTCTGCTGGCCTTGCAATAATACAAAGTCGGATAAATAATAGCCCGAATGTCGAGTTTTTTTCAGAAGAAATAAATTGAATAAGCGGGAAGAA
>ERZ808267.123-NODE-123-length-33786-cov-4.333195_pt1 | contig 33786 bp, 27 predicted proteins | sample MGYA00521241_ERZ808267 | MGnify/ENA primary metagenome ERZ808267 (study PRJEB31516, sample SAMN03275592) | gut metagenome | biome: mammalia-associated habitat; material: feces | host: Papio cynocephalus | place: Kenya | collected 2012-07-19 ...
AATGGAAACGCTTCACATTGTCGGAAGTGTTGTAGCCGATGATCTTGACTCTGCCGGTGAGGTTTATTTCTTCCTCCGGTTCGGGGAGCGATTGCTTCTCGAATGTAAAGTCTTTACCAATGATAATAAGATTACCGAGATCGGCTCTGGCAATTTTTCTCAAATCGTTGACCTTGAAGCCTGTGGCTATGGCTGTGATTTGGATATTGTCACCGATTTCGGGATCTGTCATCCAGACTAGTCCGGTCTTGAATTTCTTGACATTGCCGGTATATTCAGAAATCTTATGGTTGATTTCTGACAGGTCGTCCATTGTCAGCCCCTTGTCATTCTTGCCGCAGGTGATGTTGATGAGCAGACTTTTGGCTGTCTTGAGGTCAAAGTCGTTCAGGAGCGGTGACTGTAATGCGCCTTTCACTGCATCGTCTATCCTGTTTTTGCCGGTTCCAGTCCCACATCCCATCAGAGCCATTCCGCTGTTGCGCATCATGGTTTTGATGTCTTCGAAGTCCACGTTGATGTAGCCTGGGCGGCTGATGATCTCCGTGATGCCTTTGACTGCGGTGGAGAGGACCTCATCTGCTTTCGGGAAAGCCTCATGGACGAGGTGGCTGCCGAAGAAATCGTACAATTTCTCATTGTTGATGATCAGCAGACTATCCACGTTCTTCACGAGCTCGTGGATGCCGTCAATGGCTCTGGACATGGCATTTTCGCCTTCGTTTTCAAAAGGAAGTGTCACCACACCAACGGTCAGAATGCCTTTGTCTTTGGCCATCTTGGCGATGATCGGTGCAGCTCCCGTACCTGTGCCGCCACCCATCCCGGCAGTGATGAACAGCATTTGGGTGTCGTTGCCAAGGACAACTTTATCAATTTGATCATGAGCTTCCAATGCGGCTTTGCGCCCCTTGGCCGGATCGGTCCCGGCTCCTAGGGCATTCTCTCCGATGTGGATCTTGACAGGCACAGGACTCCCGTCAAGAGCCTGTCGGTCGGTGTTGCAGACGATGAAACTGCACCCTTCCACCTTCTCCCGGTACATGTAGTTAACAGCATTGCATCCTCCACCTCCAACTCCGATGACTTTAATCATTGACTGGATCGGTGTCATCATCGGGCTGGTTTCAGCCAAATCTATGTCAAAATTGTCAATCATGTCGCCCATAATCATTTCTTTTTATACCTCTTCGTTATTCATCTCATCGTACAGACCTCCAACGGTCTCTCCTACCTTGCCAAGAATGTGTTTTGTCCAAGTGAAATTGAACAGTTTCTTGTGCTCCTTTTTCTTTATTTTCTCCTGAGCTTTCTTCTTTTGATATTCATTTATCTCCTTTTCCGTTGGCTTGTCGAAGACTCCGGATCCTTCATCATCATCTTCTTCTTGAGCTGCCGCTACCGCTGCCTCAATGACTGGATTCTCAATTTGTGAATATGGATCAAGCTCAACCTCATTTGCTTCATTCTTCGGAGACTCTTCCTGAAGAGGACTTGTTGAAGTCTCTGGGGTTTCTGCAATTTGAGTTGCACTTTCTTCCGGAGGTGTGACTTTTTCAGTGACAGTTGGATTGTCGAGCCGGGAGACAGCCTCATTCACGCAATTCAACGTGCGATCGCTTTTTGCGGAAAGTATCATTCCCATGGACGTTGCTGCACTAGCTTCGCTTGCCTCAGCGCACCCTTCACATGAGAAGGACCTCCTTGGACGCCCGATTTTTACTGAATATCCTGACAACTCCTTGATGAAGTTGGCGCAGTTCACGAGTTCCGCTCCTCCTCCGGTCACGACAACTCCAGCGCGGAGGTCATCTTCGGAGGCGTAGCCGCTTTCCTGGATTTTGAACAGGAGAGCTTCGATGATCTCTTTCATCCTCGCAGTGATGATTTCAGAGATGTACTTGACGGAAACCTGTGCTGTGGCGTTGCCATCCTCGTCAACGATTTGTATGGACTTTTCTCCAAGTGAAGACAATTTGTTCGGCATGCAGGCTCCGTAGGCCTTTTTGATGTTCTCAGCAAGGTCGTACGAGAAGTTGCATTCAGACTTGATGTCGTTGGTCACGCTATTTCCACCGAAAGGAATTGCAGCGTAGAACCGCATGATTTTGTCTTTGAATATTGTGACGGAACTAACCCCGGCTCCAATGTCGATCAGAGCGACCCCGTTCTCCATCTGTTCGGATTTGAGCACTGCGCGTGCAGTGATTCCTGGAGTGAAATATTTCTTAGCGATGGCTATTCCCAAATCGTTGAACACACTGTCGATGTTTGAGGAATACCTTCGGTTCCCGATGAACACCTTGAAGTTGCCTTCGAGGGTTTCTGCAGCCATTCCGATGATGTCGTTCTCCGGCTCATTGAAGCAGTCTTCTGTGGAAAATGACTGAGCTACAGCGCCATAGATTACCTCTTTGGTTGAGTCCTCCAATGGGTAAGACTCCAGAGCCATGGATTTCAGAGCGCGAATCTCGCTTTCTTGAATCAAGTCGTCCGGTTCTGGCCTTGTCATGCTGGCCGAGGCCGTTTCCTGACGCACGTACCAGCGCGGCAGTCCAACAATCACTTGCTGGATTTTGATTCGGAGCGATTGCTGCGCTTCGCTAATCGCGGATCTCAATTCGGTCTTGACTTTTCCTGGAATCAGGACATAGCTGTAGCGTATCCCAAGCGAAGGCGATTCCTTGTAGTAGATCACCTCGACATTCTGGTCCGTGACCTTGGCCACGCACACTGCCAGTTTGGATGTTCCCAAGTCAACGGATGCTATGTATCTCTCTTCCATATTCATTTATCTATTTTCTGCAGACTATCTGTCCATTGTACTTAATGTTCACTGTCGAATAACAACCGTTCCCTTTCTCTGGAAGGATCGTAGTGTAGTAGCGGCTGAGCCTATCGAATTTCTGTTCGAAATCCGTGGGTGGTCCGAAGATGAACAGCTCTTTTCCAAGCCTAGGAATCATGACTAAATCACCATTGTCTCTGACTGTAATCTGGCTGATGTTTTCTGCCCAGATCTTGGAATCTTTCATGTAGTTTACCAAATCGATTACTTTGGAAAGCCATTTCTTCTCGGCTTCGGTTTTAGGTTCTCCTTTGTAGCCCCTTTCGATGTTCAGTGGAAGCGCACCGTCTATGATAGGCACCATCGAAGTGTAGTTGCGTTGGAGAGGAAATAGGAAGCCTTTTTCGTCAGCGTAGTAGCCATTGTTGTCTTCCTGGAATCGTACCACAGGCTCTCTCTGACGGATTTTTACATTTAGATAACCGTCAGGAGTCGTGTAAGCCTCTGCTTTGAGAATCGCGCTTTTCCCGTCAAGGATGTTCTCGATTTTCAACAGATTAACGCTGTCCAGACGTTGTCCGATGTAGGCTCCATACTCTTTGCTCAGGTAGCCTTCCACGTCTTTGGCCGTCACGAACTTGAAATCATCCGTGAACTCAACCTTGACTCCCGCGCATGTGAGTTGCCGAATCCTCTTCTCGTTCATTCCTTGAATGACGAAAAAGAGCAATCCAACCAAGCAGATAGCAACGGTGACGAGGGTTATCCTGATTCCTTTTTTCATTTCTTAAGCCTGTCTTCGAGAAGGTTTGTTATCGGGGTTATGTAACGGTCGATGTTGCCGGCTCCGAATGTGGCCAGAACATCAATCGGCTCATTCTCAAGGTACGACATGAGTTCATCCTTTTTCAGTAGTACTTTTTCGGGAGCGGTCACTTTGTCGAAGATGATTTCGGAAGTTACGCCTGGAATCGGTTCTTCCCTTGCCGGGTAGATGTCCAAAAGAATGAGTTTGTCAACTTTGCTCAACGCTGCCGCGAAATCCTCAGCGAAGTCTCTTGTTCTGGTGAACAGATGCGGCTGGAAGATTGCGGTGAGTTTCCTACCTGGGAATATTCCTCTAATAGATGAAATCGCAGAGGCCAATTCCTTTGGATGGTGCGCATAGTCATCAATGTAGGAAAGGTGAGGGGTGTTGAGGTGCACGTCTAGGCGTCGCTTAACTCCTGAGTATGTTCCTATTGCCTCTTTGATGTCCTCTGGGGAGACGCCATGGCTGAGGCAGATTGCAGCAGCAGCCACACTGTTCTCGACATTGACCCAACCTGGGATTCCGACTCTGATGTTCTCAATCACGCCTCCAGGATGAACCAGATCGAAAATGTAGTGTCCAACCTCATCTGGTTTCGAGTTGACTGCGTAGTAGTCAGCTGTCTGATCATCATAGCTGTAATGTAGGATTTTAGCCTTCGTGTCTTCCGGAGTAATGTCCAATCCCAGTTTGACGATTAGCCTCCGGCTTACTTGTGCTGCAAAAGCTTTGAAAGCCTTCTTGTACTCTTCAAGTGTGCCATAGATGTCAAGGTGGTCAGCGTCCATGGCAGTGATTGCAGCAATCGCAGGATGAAGCTGGAGGAAAGACCTGTCGAACTCATCGGCTTCGGCAACGATTGTCGGAGTGTGGCTGGTCAGCAGGTTCGTACCGTAGTTCTTGGAAATGCCGCCCAAAAAAGCCGAACAGCCTTTCCCACTTTCGGTCAGGATGTGGGCAACTAGAGTGCTAGTCGTTGTTTTTCCGTGAGTACCGGCTACAGCCAGACAAGTTTGCCCTTCGGCCAATTCTCCAAGCATGCGTGATCTCTTAACTAGCGTGTAGCCATGTTCCTTGACATAGACAAGCTCTTTAAGATCCTCAGGAATTGCTGGAGTGTAAACAACCAGAGTTGAAGCGACATCTTTAGGAATATAATCCGGGTCATCAGTGTAGTGAACGTCGATTCCTTCCTTTTCGAGGGCTTGAGTCAACTCGGAAGGCGTCCTGTCATATCCTGCGACCGGATAGCCTTTGAACTTGTAGTATCTTGCGATGGCGCTCATGCCGATGCCACCGACGCCAATGAAATAAATTTTTGAATATTTTGACATTTCTAACCTTTGGTCAACTTGTAAACCTCTTCTGCAATCTTCCCTGCTGCATCTGGCAGAGCCATCTTACCTGCGTTTTCCTCTAGTACTGCAATCCTTTCCGTGTCCTTAAGCAATTCAAGAGCTGTGGGAATCATCTTTTCCATTGCCTCGGAATCCTTAACTATCAAGGCTGCATCCTTCCTTACCAAAGCCATGGCGTTGTGGGTCTGATGATCCTCGGCAACGTTAGGTGAAGGAATGAATATCACGGCCTTGTGAGCAGCACACAACTCAGAAACGGAACTTGCTCCTGAGCGCGAAATCACAACGTCAGCTGCTGCGTAGGCGAGGTCCATCCGCCCGATGAAATCTGAATGATGAATATTCCGAAGCGCTTCTGGATTCTTCTCTCGCTGTTCTGCCATAAATCTGTCAATGTCAGACTTGTAGTACTTCCCGCATTGCCATAGGACATCGACTCCGTCGAGCCCTTTGCATCCGTCTGTTATCCATTTTTTCATGACTTGATTGAAACGGCTGCTTCCAAGGCTTCCGCCCACGATGAAAATGTGCTTTCTGGAAGGGTCAAGACCATATTCCTTTACCCCATCTTCCTTCATCTTCGGAGTCGCGGGAACTATTATGCTTCTGATTGGATTTCCTGTCAGGACGATTTTGTCAGCCGGGAAGAAGCGTTCCATTCCTTCGTAAGCCACGCAGATGCATTGTACCCTGCTCCCTAACTTCTTGTTTGTCAGTCCTGCGAAACCATTTTGCTCTTGGATCAGTGACGGGATGTGCATTCCTGTGGCCGCCCAAAGCAGGGGAGCGCTTGCATACCCCCCAACTCCGATTGCTACTTGCGGCTTAAAGTCTCGTATGATCTTTTTTGCCTTGAACAAACTTGCCACAACCTTGAACGGTACGCTGAGGTCGTTGAGCACATTCTTTAGGTTCAACTGGCGCTGTAATCCTACGATTGGCAACCCTACGATCTTGTACCCGGCAGCTGGGACCTTTTCCATCTCCATCTTGCCTTCAGCTCCAACGAACAGAATCTCAGTCTCTGGGTTCAGCTCTTTAAGTTTGTTCGCGATTGACACGGCAGGGAAGATGTGTCCTCCTGTGCCGCCACCGCTGATTATGACTCTCAATGCCTTGTGCTCCATGTTATTCATTGTTATGATCATCAATCCCGTAGTCTGGGATGTCATTATCGTGAACGGGAATATTCCCGTCAAGGTCTTCGAGGTTTTCTTCTGCTGCTAGACCGCTCTCCATCTGGTCAAGGTCATCCATGCTACTGCTGACTTCGTCTTTGATTTCCCTATCGACCAATGGATCGGCATTGGCTGCTTCCCTTTCAATCTTTCTCTTTGCCATCTTGCTGATGGACAGGATGATGCCGAAAGCGAGGCTGAACATCAAAAATGACGAATTACCGTGGCTAATCATCGGAAGTGTCTGGCCTGTGAGCGGCCCCATGTCGCAGTTGATGGCGATGTGCATCATGGCTTGACATGTGATAAGCAGCACAAGCCCAGCAACAGCGGTCTTAGCGAAATGGTTGTCGCAGTTCCTGACAATTATGGATCCACGAGCCAAAAGGCTTATGTAGAGGATGATGACTAGTATTCCTCCGAGAAGTCCGTACTCTTCTACCACGAAACTGAACATATAGTCCTCAAACATGATTGGTACAACGTACCTTTGCGTACTTCTTCCAGGTCCTTTGCCGATTAGTCCCCCTTCATGGATGGCGATTTTTGCGCTCATCGGCTGTTTGACCTTGTCAAGTGCATCTTGGAACTCAACGCTATTCTGCGGGTTCTCACGCATGGTTCTCAGATTGTCTTCAATTCCGTCTCCAATCACTCGATTGATAGCGGAGTCTAGGTGCGGGAACGGTTTGTTCTCGCCTTTCCATGCAGCATTTACACAGAAGCAGACAGCTAGCAGGCCGATTCCTATTGCTATCGGCTTGATGAGTTCTTTGATGCTGATTCCTCCAATCAGAATTGTGATGAACATCATCCCACCGATGAACACGGTGCTGGACAAACTACCGACCATCATCAGCAGACAGACACTGAAAATCGGGAAGTAGATGTAGGCAATCTTCTTCGTCAGGGGCTTTTTCCAGATAGGGTACTTTTCACCTAAAAGATTGGCGATGGTGAAGCTGTCGTTACGGAAAGCATTGACTGCCCATGCAAGGTACATGATCATAGCGACCTTAACAACCTCAAAAACATGAACTTGGAATCCGAAGACTGAAACTATTCGCCATGCTTGATTGAGGTATAATGCTCTGATCGGTCCTGCTGTGATGTGCAAGGCAAGAATCGCAAGCAGCCCGATCGAAACCGCGTAGCCTAGTTGCGAGACTATCCTGAAAAAGCCTATCTTTTTTATGCTGCAACAGACAAAGATTACCCCCAGACCAACGAGCGACACTATCATCTGTTCGCTGATGATGGCAATCCTTGTTGTGTGCTGTTTTAGCGCAAGCAGGGAAGTGGATGAGAATATGGCCACGATGGAGAATAGGATGAGCATAATGACGATCATCCACACAACCTTGTCTCCTTCGAAGGAATCTACGAAGTTCCAGAGTGTCTTCTTTTTCTTTGCTTGCTCGGCCATATTCATTACACTTTTAGAGCCTTCTCACTGCCTCCTTGAATTTCTCACCGCGATCTTCGTAACAGGTGAAGAGGTCGAAGCTAGCGCAGCATGGACTGAGGAGTACGACATCACCGGATTTCGCGAATCCGCTGGCTGCTTTCACAGCTTCTTCGGCAGATTTTGTGTCAACGATGTTTTCTTTCCCGACAATCTCCTCGAAAGCCTCGTGGAACTTGTGGTTGTCCAATCCCATGCAGACAATTGCTTTGACTTTCTCCTTCACTAGATCTTTCAGAACATCATAATCATTGCCCTTGTCGGTCCCTCCTACAATCCAAACGACTGGTCTCTTCTGGCATTCGAGTGCGTACCATGCCGCATCGACATTAGTCGCCTTCGAGTCGTTGACATAGAGTACATCCTTTATGCTGAGAACCGGCTCTAGCCTGTGTTCTATTGGCTGGAAGGTGGCTAAAGCCTCTCGAATTGTCTTGTTGTCGATGCCCGAAGCCTTTGCAGCGAGAGCCGCGGCCATTGAATTGTAGATGTTGTGTTTGCCACCAAGAGCAAGTTCTTTAAGGAATATGTCGCACTCGTCCTCTCCGTACTTCACCACGATCTTGTCTTCCTTGAGGAACGCTCCCTGCTTCACTTCTGTCTTTTGGGTGAAAGGCAGACGCTTTGCCGAGATGATGATTTTGTTCAGATGGTCAATCGTGATCTCGTCATCGGAGTCGAAGATGAAGCAATCCTCCGGCCTGAGATTCTGGGTAAGACGGAACTTCGCTTTCACGTAGTTTTCCATCTGGTAGTCATAACGGTCGAGATGGTCGGGAGTAATGTTTGTGATTATAGCGATGTCTGGACGGAAATCATAACAGTTGTCCAGCTGGAAGCTGCTGATTTCCAGTACATAGTAATCAAAGTGCTCGGTGGCTACCTGGTAGGCGTAGCTCTTGCCGATGTTGCCGCCTAAGCCTACGTTTAGTCCCGCATTCTGAAGTAGGTAGTAGATGAGTGATGTAGTGGTCGTTTTCCCGTTGCTTCCTGTTATGCAGATTTTCTTCGCAGTGTCGTAACGCCCTGCGAATTCGATTTCTGAGATGATGTGGATGCCCTGCGCCTCAATCTTCTTGATGATAGGTGCAGTGCTTGGGATTCCAGGACTTTTTATGACTTCATCTGCATTTAGGATCAGATCTTCGGTGTGATGACCTTCCTCGAATGCGATGTCCCATTTGCGGAGTTCGTCCGCAAAATGCTCAGAAATCTTTCCGTAGTCGGAAAGGAACACGTCAAATCCTTTCACCTTGGCCAGAACAGCGGCTCCTACTCCGCTCTCAGCGCCTCCTAATACTACAATTCTGCTCATATTCATTTACTTTTTTATTATCTAATTTTTAGCAAAGCAAGTGTTGTGACGGCCAGAATGACCCCGATAAGCCAAAATCTGGTGACAATCTTTGCTTCAGGGATGGCATGCTCAGGCCTGCTAATCAGTGCCGGGATACCTTCCTTTTGGTAGTGATGGTGCAGAGGTGTCATCTTGAATATCCTTCTGCCTTCTCCGTATTTTTTCTTAGTGTATTTGAAGTAAAATCTTTGCATTATGACTGACAGCGATTCCATCAAGAATATTCCGCAAAGAATCGGCAGCAGCAGTTCTTTACGCATCAGGACTGCACTTACACCTATGATTCCTCCTATTGTGAGACTGCCGGTGTCGCCCATGAACACTTGTGCTGGGTAAGAGTTGTACCAAAGAAATCCCATTAAGGCGCCAACGAATGCAGACATAAAGATTGCAATCTCCCCACTGCCAGGAATGTACATTATGTTCAAGTAGTTGGAGTTGATCAGATTACCACCGAGCCATGCAAGGATGCCAAGAACGACTCCGACAATCGCGCTTGTCCCAGCTGCGAGTCCGTCCATCCCATCGGTAAGGTTTGTGCCGTTGGAACATGCCATGATGACAATCACAATCATCAGTACATAAATCGCCCACTTGCAGTACCATCCCCATTTGCCTTTGAAAGGAGAAAAGCTTTTGTAGTCGAACTCATGGTCCTTGACGAAAGGCAGGGTAGTCTTTGTGCTCTTGATTACATTCTCCATCTTCCAGCCTGAATCTTGGGCTACAAGAGTCTCTGAATCAACGTTGAGAGAGTTGCTGCTGCCTTGCTCGACAACGTTTGCAACCCCAGGCTTAACAGGCACTTTTTCTCTGACCACAATGTCATTGCTAAAGCAGACAGTAAGGCCTATCACCAGTCCCAACCCAAGCTGGCAAATTAGCTTGGCCTTAGGATGGAGGCCTTCCTTGTTGTGTTTGAAGACTTTGATGTAGTCATCAGCGAAGCCTAGGGCTCCACACCATACCGTCGTAAGGAGCAATAGTTGGGTGTAGATGTTCTTAAGATTGCAAAACAGCAGAACCGGAACCACAATGCTGAGTATGATGATGATTCCTCCCATTGTAGGAGTCCCCTTCTTCTGCATTTGACCTTCAAGACCCAGATCACGAATCGTTTCTCCAATTTGTTTGAGTTGGAGCCACTTGATGATTTTGCGTCCTGCGAAGAATGAAAGAAGCATAGCAGTCACGCTCGTCAGCATCGCCCTGAATGACAGGTAGGTGAAAAGCCCCTGCCCAGGGATGTCGTATTGCTTGAGATATTCAAAAAGGTGGTAAATCATTGCTATTCTCCTCCTATTCGTTGGCATTTATGCTGTTGAACACTTCTGCGACCACCTCTCTTTCATCGAAATGCCGATGCTCTGTGCCGATGATTTGATAAGTCTCGTGACCTTTGCCAGCGAGAAGGATGACAGCTCCGTCTTTAGCGAACATGATGGCCGACCTGATGGCTTCTTTTCTGTCTGCAATGAAGATGGCTTTTGCCAATCCCTTGGAACTAAATCCTTTGCGGATGTCGTTAAGGATGTCCTCCGTCTTTTCCGTGCGGCTGTTGTCGGATGTTACTATGATCCTGTCAGCAAAAGTCTGGGCAACTTCAGCCATTTCCGGCCTCTTTGTCTTGTCACGGTCTCCACCACATCCAAACACACAGATCAACTCCTTGCTTCCGTCAATGTCCTTGAGAGTTTTAAGCACATTCTCAAGTGCATCTGGAGTGTGGGCGTAATCAATGACAACAGACAGGTTTCTTGGCCCTCTTATGACCTCGAGACGTCCTGGGGCGGATTCCAACTTGCTGATGGCGATCAGAGTTTCCTCTGGATCGGCCCCAAGGGTAATGGCTGTGCTATAAATCGCGAGGATGTTGTAGGCGTTGTGTTGGCCGATGAGACGTGTCCAAGTCTCCCTTCCGTCAATCTTCAGGAGCATCCCTTCGATTGTCTCCTCCATGATGCGGCAGGTGTGGTCAGCGATGCTTCTGCATGAATATCTCACTATTTTGGCCTTGGTGTTTTGGACCATGACCTCACCGTTCTTGTCATCTATGTTTGTGATAGCTGTGGCCGTGGCCGGCAGATTGTCGAAGAACAATTTCTTGCAACGAAGATATTCCGCGAAAGTCTTATGGTAGTCCAGATGATCGTGGGTAAGGTTTGAAAAGATTCCAACTTTGAACTCCAAACCAGCCACACGTTCCTGTTCTACTCCGATCGAGCTGACTTCCATGAAGCAAAATTCGCAACCAGCAGCTACCATCTGATCCATCAGAGAGTTGATTGTGATAGGATCCGCTGTTGTGTTGGATGTTTCCAGACGTCTTGAACCAACGTAATTTGCTATTGTAGAGAGTAATCCGCAGTTGTACCCTTGTGACATGAACAGCTGGTAAAGAAGGGTGACAGTGGTGGTTTTTCCGTTCGTTCCGGTGATCCCTACTAGGGTGAGTTTTTTGGAAGGATTGTCGAAAAAGTCAGCAGCCATCATTGCCACAGCGTGGCGGGAGTCTGCAACCTTGACCAGTGTGAGAGAGGCATCTGAATATTCAGAAAGAGCCTTCTGAAGCGAATCTTCGTCTTCATAGGCGATAGCCACTGCTCCAGATTCTATTGCCTTCCCGATGAAAGCATGTCCATCGCTATCATGGCCTTTGACAGCTATGAAAATCGCTCCGGGACCAACTTTCCTTGAGTCATTGCAGATGTCGGTTATTTCGAGGCCGTGGTCTCCACGTACTTCGATTACACCTGCGTTTTTTATGATGTTTTCAAGTCTCATTTCAGTGTAAATGTTATTGTTGAACCATTGGCCGTCTTTGTTCCGGCCTTAGGACTTTGTGAGCTGACATGCCCTGTTCCTGAATACTTGCACCTTAGGCCACTATTCTCGATCACGTACAAGGCATCTTTTAGGCCGAGTCCCGTCACATCTGGAACAATAGGATTCTTGATGTCGGACTGGTCCTGAATGTTATTCTCTGTCTTCATTTCCGGTACCTTGCCAGAAACTGCCAACTCGGCACCCCATTCAGGCTCAAGAGTATAGACTGCATCCACTATCTCACGCATTGCAGAAGCTGGACCGACTCCTCCGTACAAACTGCCTCTAATCAGGTCAGATTTCATGCAGATGATAGCACTGTACTTAGGATTCTCTGCTGGGAAGAATCCAACGAAAGTGGCGAGGTTGTGATAGCTTCCATCTTTGGTGACGTAAGGGGTCGTCATACCATATTCCTTGATTTCCTCTCCGCTGAGCACCTGCCTTGAAGTTCCAGTTTTTCCTGCGACTCTGAGTTTTGCTCCTTTAAGTCTTGTGGCTGTTCCTTCAGAAGTCACAGCTCTCATGGCCCTAAGCATCGTGTCAGCAGTCGCTTTTGAGCAAATCGAAGCGTTCAAGACGCTCGGTCCCTTTTTCGTCTTGATGACACCGTTTCTTTCGATGCTCTCGACCAAGTAAGGCTTCATCATCCTGCCTTTATTAGCGATTGCGTTGTAGAACGTTAGTATGTGAAGAGGGGTCTCCTTGATGGAATATCCGATTGCAGTAGATCCAAGGTCTGTGTTGCTCCAATGCTTTGAGTCAGGATTTGGCAGCAAAGGTTCTTGAAGGCCTTCCAGATCGAAGTCAAAAGCCTGACCCATCTTGTACATGTACAGTTTGTCCAAGAATCTCTTGGGATTGTCTGCATAGTTCTTGACAGCAAGGTACCGGAAGACATAGTTGGAGGAAATCTCGAAACCATGAAGGATTGAGATTTCACCGTTGCCGTTTATGTGCTCGTCTCGCGGGTAGCCAGGAATCACACCGTTATTCTTAGGGATCACATCGTCCAATGACTTGACGAATCCATCCTCAATGGCTGTCATCAATGTGGTGGCCTTGAACACAGAGCCAGGTTCTGCACCGAATCCAATCGCCATGTTGTAAACTTCGTTCAAGCTGCTGTCCTTAGGATTTTTGGTCAGGTTTACCATAGAACGTATGGCCCCAGTCTTGACATCCATCAACACAGCGCAGCCCTCCACTACTTTCGGGTTGGCAGCCATCTGCTTTCTCATGGATTTGTCAACAATGTCTTGGAGTGTGATGTCCAAAGTTGTCCTGACATCCAACCCGTCTTCTGGTTTGACGTAGGTGCTGTCGTAATTTTGTATTTTCTCCCTGTTGTCCGTTGGCCTGAGCCAGATTTCTCCCTCTTTGCCATGAAGAACATAGTCGTACTTGCCCTCCAGTCCAATGTGATTGTTGCCGTTGGAGTTTCTGTTGTCCTTGACGTAACCAATTGTCCTTCTGGCCAGTGTACCATAGGGGTACTGTCTTGAATCTTTCTTTCTGACAATGATTCCGCTCTTATACTGTCCTTCATTCATCAGTGGCAAGTTCTTTAGGCGCAGGAGTGTACCTCGATCCAGATTCCCTAGCAACTTCATGTAACGGTTGCCTTCTTTCCTGCCGTTTGCAATCATTCTGAAGTAGTCGTCAGCATTGATTCCAGTCTCAGCAGCCAAGCCAGCTGAGAACTTTCTAGCCTTCTCCATCCAGTTCCGCTCCAGACTGTCTCCCTTATGCTTGTCCTTCTCAGTCTTGAACTCATTTTTAAGAACAGTGCAGTCCATGTAGAGTTGGTACATAGGGGTTGACAAGGCTAGTATCTTCCCATCGCAGCCGATGATTGCTCCTCGTTCAGGCTCTATGACACTTCTTGTGCTTGGAGGAAGGAAGAAACGCGCCACATCCTTGTCCGGTTCCCAGATCCACTGGATATAGACCATTTTGCCTATAATTGCCACACCGACAAACAGTACAACAGCATAAAAACAGTACAAAATCAAACCGATTCTGTCCCGCTCTTTCTTTGTCGTGTTCTGTTTCGATGCAGCCATTGTCCTATTCTTTTATTCTGTCTGCTGGTTTTGTTGGCATTGTCAACTTTGAACCAGTCTTTTCTAACATTCGTTGGATTTCACTCATTCTAGAAAGCCCCGTAAGTTCCACGGTTTTCTGTGCGTGGTAAATCTCCACGTCAGCCAAGGCCTTGCGGTTGTCCTCCACCCTTGTTAGAGTTTTCTCTATCTTGATGCTCAGCCAAATGCTGACCCAGAAGAGGAAAAACGTGTAAATAATGTGTACAAAATATTTACTTACGTGCAATCGCAACAACAGTTCCCCTTTGATTGTTGCAAGAGCTGCGTTTTTCAGCCAAAGGCCAATGTCGGAGAATTTCCATTTTCTCAATTCCGTCATAGGCTTTTCCCTCCTTCGATTTTCTCCGCTACTCTCAACTTGGCGCTTCTTGCCCTGGTGTTGGCGGCTATCTCATTTTCTTGAGGCAGGATAGGCTTGCGGTTTATTGCTTTAAGTGGGGTATGAATATTCCCGAACAGGTCCTTCTCCTCTTTTCCGTCCGCGTTCCCAGCCTTGATGAAATTCTTTACCATTCTGTCCTCAAGGGAGTGATAGGTGATCACGACCAGCCTTCCTCCCGGTCTAAGAGAATCAACCGCTCCTTCAAGGAATTTTTCCAAAGAGCGCATCTCGTGATTGACTTCGATTCTCAAGGCCTGATAGACTTTTGCAAGGTATTTGTGTTCTGCGAATTTAGGGAGAGCGGCTTTTATAGCCGCGTCAAGCTCACCAGTAGTTCCGATGCTACCTTTGTCTCTTGCGGAGACAATTAGTTGGGCGACTTTTCGAGCATTCTCGACCTCGCCATAGATGCGGAATATCCTTTCAAGGTCTTCTCCTGAATATTCATTGATCACATCTGCGGCTGTTTTTCCGCCCTCCCGGTTCATCCTCATGTCAAGAGGAGCATCGTACCTGAACGAGAAACCCCTCTCCGCAGTGTCGAACTGGTGGGAGGACACTCCTAGATCTGCAAGAATGCCGTCTAGGCCGTTTGTAAGTTTTCCTCTAAGAGCATCGTCTTGGGTCTCGTGCGCCTCGTTGAGCACGAAATTGTGTATGAACCGGAAATCAGCCCGGACCATCGTAAGGCGAGGGTCGTCTATCCTATTGCTGATTGCGTCGCTGTCACGATCGAAGGCGATGACGTGACCGTCTTCGTTTAAGCGTGAAAGTAATTCGGCGGTGTGACCACCGCCTCCGAATGTGACATCGGCGTAAGTTCCTGATGGATTGGTGATAAGAGCGGAAATGCTCTCGTCAAGCATCACTGGTGTGTGGTATTCCGACATTCCGTTCCCTCCTATCTCTCTTGAGACAGCTGTCCGGCAATATTCAAGAATTCCTCTTTGGAGATCGCGCTGGCTTCGTACTTGTCCTTGGCCCAGATCTCAATCTTGTAATCGTTGCCCGAAAAGACCACCTCTTTCGTTACACCAATTGATTCCAGAAGCTTCTTGGGGATTGAGATGCGTCCGAGCTTCGCATCGGGTTCGACTATCGCCCGGTCACGCATGTACTCTCTCCAGAAAGCATCGTGAGCGCGATTAAAGATATTCAGTTTGGATTTAACTTCCTCCGATTGGTGTTCCCACTCTTCGAAGGTGTACATTTCAAGGCAGTCATCAAAGATGTTCTTCTTGATGACAAACCGTTGATCACCATCGGTAGGCATCAAGGACTTGAACGGCGAAGGGAACACAACTCTTCCCTTGTCGTCAATTTTTCCTGAATATTCTCCGATGAATGTTATCATTTTACTTTAACTTTTCACGCTTGGTTACAAAGTTAGAAATATTTTTCCATTTTATTCCACCTCTTTCCAAATTTTTCCACAATGATTTCAGTAGCCCTGTCTGGACGCATTCTGAACGGTGCTACTTTCTTTTAGACCATTCATGATTTCCGCCAAAAAAATTGTAATTTTGAGGCATGAAAAAGTACATTCTTGCTGCAGTGATTTCACTGCTTTGCGCTGCGCTGCTACCAGCCCAGACCAAAATCATGTCCCACAGGGGATTCTACGCCCATCCGGGTTCTTTTGAAAACACTTTGACGAGCCTTGCCGGTGCTCAGAAACTCGATGTTGAGAGCGTTGAATTGGATGTCCATCTCACCACGGACGACTCGCTCGTGATTCTGCATGGTCCGATGATTCCAGGAACGAAGTTCAAGGATATTCAGAAACTTGACTACGCCACGGTGAAGAGTTGCATCCTTCCGAACGGTGATCATATTCCTTCGCTGAGGGAATATTTCACACAAGCGAAGAAAACTTCCGCTCTGAAGCTGTTCCTTGAGTTGAAGTCACATCCGACTCCAGCGAGGGAGACTCAATTGTCGGAAAAGGTAATTGCTCTTTGCGATGAAATGAATATGTACGATCAGGTTTGCTTCATCTCTTTCAGCGAGCATCTCTGTGACGAGGTCCTTCGCCTTCATCCTGGCGCAGAGGTAATTCCGATCACATCGAGGAAGACATATTCAGTGAAAGAGCTAAAGGACAGGGGGTATGCCGGAGTGTCCTATAATTATAATGTGGTGATCAATTCCGCCCACTTCCTTGATGAGGCTCATGCCGCTGGTTTTCAGACTGTTCTGTGGCCAGTGAACAGCTACGACCTCGCTGATTTCGCGATGAGACACGGTGTGACATACGTTTCGACCGACCAGCCTCAGGGAATGAAGCGTCTGATGGATTCCATCCGCGAACTGAGGTGGAAGCAGGAGAAGAAGTTGATCTGCTTTGACTTGGACGGAACCCTGACCCAGCACAAGACCCCGTTGACTGCGGCCAACAGGGCGGTGCTCGACACATTGGCTAAGCGCTATGAGATAATCATGGCCGGTGGAGGAAACTGTGCGAGGATTTATAAGCAGATGGGTGAATATCCTATCACCATTCTTGGTAACTATGGGATGGAGGAGAGCCGCATTGTCGATGGCAAATTCAAGATGGTGAGGGAAGAGAAGGCTCCGATTGACAGAAAATTCTTCCAGAAAAACTGCGACTATCTCAGAAAGAAATATGGCTACACGGACTACAAGGGAGAACCTATTGAGTTCCATGAGTCCGGCATGGTGACTTTCGGTCTTCTGGGCACAAAGGCTGATAAGGCAGACAAATTGTCTTTTGATCCAGATAAGATCCGCAGACGTGCCATGTTCCCTGAAGTCAGTGAGATATTCAAGGATTATTCTGTCTTCATCGGTGGTACGACCTCTTTCGATATCACTCCTAAAAGGTACAACAAGTTCGATGCTGTGATGTCCTATGCGGAAGAGAAGGGCTACACTATTGATCAGATTCTTTTCGTGGGGGACGATTTTCTGGATGGCGGAAATGACAGCCAGATCCGTCTCGGTGGCATGGATTATATCAGGATCGATGATTATACGCGGCTTCCTGAGAAATTGGAATTTTTGTTCTAAACCGATAAAATTTAAAAAAGTTATTGATTTTAAGAATTGATTTCATAACTTGCGCAATCAAAATTTCAAGATGATGATACTCGAAGCCCACACATACCGACAGCAGCAGTTCCAGCAGGGATTTCAGAGCCAGAACGTTCAGGCGCTGAAAACTTTCGTGTGTGCCGGCTTTCCAGCCTGACGGCATTGTTATTACGGAAAAAGGATATTATGATTTAAATATTGAAGGCTGGTCCCTTGTGGATCAGCCTTCTTCCTTTTTTTTGACAGGTAGTTTTGATTAACAATATATAGTTTAAGGAAATACACACCTTTAACAAATAGACAAATTATGAGTATTGACAGATTTGATCTGGTAAGGGAATCCTTCGAGAAGAAGGCTGTTCCAGCTGAGCGCCCAGAGGGCAAGACCTCCGACTACTACGGAGAACTGGTCTTTGACCGTCCGAAGATGCACAAGTACTTGGACGCCAAGACTCTGAATGCGCTGCTTGACTGCATTGACAACGGTAAACCTCTTGACAGAGAAACCGCTGATGGAGTGGCCAGAGGAATGAAAGAATGGGCGATGGAGCACCATGTGACTCATGTGACCCACTGGTTCCAGCCTCTGACTGAGGGCACTGCAGAGAAGCACGACTCTCTGATTGACTATGACGGCAAGGGAGGAGTCATCGAGACTTTTGACGGCAAGTCACTCGCACAGCAGGAACCGGATGCCTCCTCTTTCCCTAACGGAGGAATCCGCGCGACATTTGAGGCTAGAGGCTACACGGCCTGGGATCCGACATCCCCGGTGTTCATCATGGATGACACACTCTGCATCCCGACCGTATTCATTGCCTACACCGGTGAGGCCTTGGACTACAAGACCCCTCTTAAGAAGGCCCTCAAGGCCGTTTCTGATGCGGCCATCCCTATCTGCCGTCTCTTTGATAAGTCTGTCACGAAGGTATATTCATACCTAGGATGGGAGCAGGAATATTTCCTTGTCGATGAATCCCTCTATGCTGCGAGACCTGACCTGATGATCACAGGCCGTACTCTAATGGGACATAGCTCATCCAAGAACCAACAGCTGGACGACCATTATTTCGGATCCATCCCTACCCGTGTCGCTGAGTTCATGCGTGACCTTGAGATTGCCGGTCACCGCCTTGGAATTCCGCTCAAGACAAGGCACAACGAGGTCGCGCCTAACCAGTTCGAGCTCGCACCGATCTTCGGGGAGACCAATCTGGCCAATGATCAGAACCAGATCGTGATGAACCTGATGAACAAGATTGCCCGCAAGCACGGTTTTGTGGTCCTTCTTCACGAGAAGCCTTTCGATGGGGTTAACGGATCCGGCAAGCACAACAACTGGTCGCTGGGAACCGACACAGGCACAATGCTTTTGGCTCCTGGCAAGGATGCGAGGGGGAATCTCCAGTTCGTCACATTCTTCGTTAACGTGCTGGCCGCTGTGCAGAAGCACAACGCCTTGCTCAAGGCTTCCATCGCCACCGCCACCAACGCCCATCGTCTCGGCGCCAACGAGGCTCCGCCTGCAATCGTGTCCGCTTTCCTTGGCAAGACGATGACCGATGTGCTTCACAAACTGCTTGAGGTTCCGTCCGATACTCCGATCGAGATTGCCGGCAAGAAAGGCAAGAGCGTCGGTCTGGTTGAGATCCCAGAGATATTCGTGGACAACACAGACCGCAACAGAACCTCTCCGTTCGCTTTCACAGGCAACCGTTTCGAGTTCCGCGCTGTAGGCTCGCTGGCAAACTGCGCTGGTGCCATGACTACTCTCAATTCCGCTGTGGCTGAGCAGCTTATCGCATTCAAGAAAGATCTTGACAAGGAACTTGCCAGCGGTAAGGCCTTGAATGTGGCCATCATGGACACTTTGAAGCCGATAATCGCATCAATCATCAATGTCGTCTGCTTCGATGGCAACGGCTACACCGACGAGTGGAAGGCCGAGGCCAAGCGGCGCGGCCTGGATGTCGAGACCAGCGTTCCGGAGATGATAAAGGTGTTTACCGATCCGGCTTCGGTCAAGATGTTCAAGGAAACGGGAGTATATTCAGAGAAAGAGCTTGAGGCCCGCAATGAGGTGAAGTGGGAGACCTACAGCAAAATGATCCAGATAGAGTCTCGCGTGATGGCGAGGATGGCGATCAACCACATCATTCCCGCTGCCCTTGAATATAAGTCCAAGTTGCTGAAGGAGGTCTCTTTGAGCAAGGACGTCTTCGGTGGAACGGACGAGTGCAAGGAGGAAATTTACCTCATAAAGAGCATTTCCAAATATGTCGACCAGATCCGCGAGAAGGCGACAGCTATGGTTGAGGCCCGTAAGAAAGCCAACGTCCTTGAGGATGAATATGCCAAGGCCGTGGCCTACCACGAGATAGCCGAGAGCTTCACCGCCCTCCGCCGTCCGATCGACAAGCTTGAGGAGATCGTCGACAACCGCACTTGGCCTCTCCCTAAGTACCGTGAGCTGCTGTTTATCAGTTAATTCTCCGCTTTCAGAAGTGCCTTCCCCGCTTAGGAGGGCCAAACAAATTCTCCATCCCGAATTTTGGTAACGCGCGAGATTCGGGATGGAGAATTTGTTTTGGTCTTGGCAGCTACAGCAGCGGAGCGAAGAGACGCATTAGGCTTTCGAGGAGGCGGGAGTACCATGGGCGGGCGCTCCATTCCTCCAGTGTCAGTTCGTGGCATTGGCGTAGGTCGTACTGGAATATTCCTTTGTTCATCAGAGCTGTCTGCTCATCGTAGATGTAGGTGTTGACCTCATAGTTGATGGCGAAGCTGCGGAAGTCTAGGTTGGCGGAGCCGATGCTGGAGAGGTAGTCATCGCAGACAAAGGTCTTGGCGTGGATGAACTCTCCTTGGCGCAGGAATATTCTTACACCAGCCTGAAGTGCCTCTTCGTAGTAGGCTCGATTGGCCGGGCGCATCAGAAGGTTGTCAGCTACTTCCGGGAGCATTAAACGGACATCGACTCCGCAGAGTGCAGCTGTCTTGAGAGCATCCATAACCGGTTCAGTCGGAACGAAGTAAGGGGTTTGAAGGTAGATATACCTTTGGGCGTGCTGGAGGGCCCATTCGTAGCTCATCTGCAGGATTTGGAGCGGAAGATCGGGCTCGTCAGGAACAATCTGCACCAACTTGTCTTTTAGGACCGGGTGTGTGGCGTGGAAATCGATCTCATTGGGCACTTCGACGGGCTCAGTCACTTCGATAGGCTCAGTCACTTCGACAGGCTCCGTGACCGAATGTGGTGCCTCAGTGACCGTAGTGGACTTCTTGGCCATTGGATAGAAGTCGATCATAGCCTTGTCAATCGTGCCGCCACCAGTCAGCCACGAGTCTAGGAATGTGTACTGGAGCACGGCCACAGCATCACCTGTGATCCTCATGTGGGTGTCGCGCCAAAGACGGAAATAGTGATCATTGATGTTCATGCCTCCAGTGTAGCCGATCATCCCGTCAATCACCACTATCTTCCTGTGATTCCGGTAGTTGAGTTTCGTCGCTAGATCTAAAACATGCATCCTTGGATTGGTAAATTTGACGACCTCCACCCCTGCTTTCCTCATGTCGTTGTAGTAGGCTGAAGCGATTGGAAAATTGGCGATGTTCTCGTACAGAAAGCGAACTTTGACTCCCTCATGTGCCTTCTGCATAAGAAGTTGTTTGATGGCCTTGCTGCCTTTGTCGTTGCCAAAATGGAAATATTCGATATGAATTGATTCCTTGGCAGCAAGAATATCCTGGCAGAGTAGGTCGAACTTGCGTTGCCCGTTTGTGATGATTTCCAAATCGTTACCGCTAGTGACTGAAGGGTAGCTTTCCGCTCCGAGCAGTCTGGCTAATGGGCGAAATTCTTCGCGGATTTGTGCCTCGTTGTCGTGACCGAAAAGGATTCTGTTTAGTTCAGGTGTGGTCCCGGCTTCGAAGATGTCCCTGTACCTTTGATGCCGTCGGTTGAAGATCCAGTGATGCCTGTAGTTGATGCCGAACATCAGGTAGAGGGCCAAACCGACCACAGGAAGCACAGCGATGACAAGCAACCATGCGAATTTTCTTCCTGAATCTCCGCGGTCAACTAGGATGATAGTGAACACGCTGAGAATCAGGAGTCCGTACAAGACTGTGAGAATCCACTGGAGCATAATTGCTTAGACAATTTCTCCAATAAGAGTAGCGGAGGTGCAGGACTGTACCTTGACATCGACATAGTCTCCAGCCTTGTGCCCTTTGCACGGGAACACACACATCTTGTTGCTTCCGGAGCGTCCACAGAACTCCTCTGGATTTTTCTTGGACGGGCCTTCGACTAGTACCCTGAACACTTTCCCGACATCATTCTGGTTGCTTTTTAGACTCAGTTCGTTCTGGAGTGCAATGATTTCGTTCAACCTTCTGGTCTTGACATCAAGGGGAACATCATCTGGGTAATGCCTTGCGGCCAAAGTGCCGGGGCGTTCGGAGTAGTAGAACATGTAGGCGTAGTCGAATCCTACTTTGCGGAAAAGTGCAAGTGTCTGTCTATGATCCTCCTCAGTTTCAGAGCAGAATCCTGCAATCACATCGGTGGTGATTCCGCAGCCTGGAAGGACTTCTCGAATCTTCGCTATGCGTTCAAGGTACCATTCCGCAGTGTAGCGCCTTCTCATCTTTTCCAGAAGCCTGTCGCTGCCTGATTGTACTGGCAGATGAATATGATTGCAGATGTTTTCGTGCCTTGCCATCGTTTTTATCAAATCATCACTGATGTCTTTCGGATGATTTGTGGCAAAACGCACGCGGAGTTCCGGACTGATTTGTGCAACCATTTCTAGTAATTTTGGGAAGTCACATCCCTCGCCTTCAGACGGCTTCCAATTGTAGGAATCCACATTCTGTCCGAGCAGGGTCACTTCCTTGTAGCCTTTCCTGAAAACATCTCGGGCTTCGTTCACTATTGTCTGCGGATCTCTGCTTCTTTCCGCTCCTCTTGTGTAAGGTACCACGCAGTACGAGCAGACATTGTTGCAGCCTCTCATGATAGAGATAAAGGCTGAGACACCGTTCCTGTCTGTCCTAACAGGCACGATGTCAGCGTAAGTCTCCTCGTGGGAGAGCATCACGTTGATTTGAGGCTTGTCCGGAGCTATGTCCCTGAGCAGGGCCGGAAGGGTCCTGTAGGAATCAGGGCCAGCCACAAGGTCAACCTTGTGAGTGTCAAGCAACTTGTCCTTTAGCCTTTCGGCCATGCATCCAACGATTCCTACAACAACGCTAGGCCGTGATTCTTTTTGTTTATGGAAAACCTCTATTCGTCCCCAAATCCTTTGCTCGGCATTGTCCCTTACTGAGCAGGTGTTGGCGAGGATTACATCAGCCTCATCCATGGACTCAGTCCGATGATAGCCTTCTTTTTCCAGAATGGAGAAAATCACCTCCGAGTCTCCAACATTCATCTGACAACCGTAGGTTTCTATGTATATTCTTTTCATTGCGTATTATTAACTGTCTTGTGCAAAGATATGGATTTTTCACTATCTTTGTAGAAACAGTGTTGACAAAATGAAGATATTCAATAGGAACATATTCATTGTTTTGGCTATTTTGATTGCTAGTGCGGTTTTTTCCGGGTGCTCTGGTTTGAGAAAGGTCAAGGACATAAAAGTTACCTCATGCGGTCTGGAATCATATTCATTGAAGGGGCTTCGCTCTGTTGATGCCGTGCTTGCGGTTGGTATTGATAACCCGACTTTCGCGTTTAAGGTTATGGATGTTAGCGGCACGGTGAAGTACATGGGAGAGGATTTCGCTACCTACACAGCCGACACGATCAGTGTTGACAAAAAATGCTCAAAGGTCTATGACCTGCCTTGTACCGCTACTTTGAGCGATGGAGTAAGTTTGATGAAATTGGTGCAGATAGTGAAAAAAGGAAACCTTGAAGGGTTTACTACAGATGTTACCGCAACCGTGAAGTTGAAGAGTGGGGCAGGGAAGACTTTTAGATTCAAAAACATCGATCTTAATGAAATGGCAAAATAGTCTTATGAATATCATGACAGGCAAACCAGTTGTTGTAATCCTTTTGCTCATTGCTTCATTATCAGTCTCTTTCGCTCAAGAACGGGACTCGGTCGCCTATCGGCAAAGTGCTGCGATGGATTCAACTTTGATAGGTAAGAGCATATTCAATCTTCTTTCCGCAAGGCATGAAAATGGGGAATCCAATGTGACAGTGCATCAGTCGCAACGCATTTTGGACGCCTTTGTGTCTTATTTGACAGCAAATCCATCCAGAACACAAACCGGCTTCAGAGTCAGGATATTCAATGACAACAAGCAGACATCGAGGAACGATTCCGAGACGGCTTTGGAGCGATTTAAAGGGATGTTTCCGGGAGTGTCCGCCTATCGGACATATTCCAATCCTTTTTTCAAGGTGACGGTGGGAGATTTCCGTACTAGGTCCGAAGCCATGCAGCTTCTTCAGCAGGTTAAGGGAACATTCCCGACTGCATTCATCGTTAGGGAAACAATTGGTTATCCTGTTGTTGACCGTTTCCATTCCTATACTGTTGAAAAAATAGTGACAGATAATCAGGATTAAGTTATGCTCAAGCAAGGATTAGAACTCAAACAGACTCAGAAACTTTCCCCTCTCCAGATTCAGACAATCAAGCTTATCGAACTTCCGATTCAGGAGTTGGAGCAGAAGGTGAAATCTGAACTTGAGGACAATCCGGTGCTTGATGATTCTCCGGCACCGGACAAGAATGAGGACAGTGACGAGCCTAAGGACATTTCCATTGACGAGATAGATGAGAATGATCCGATTCCTTCCTACAAGCTACATGTCAATAATTACGGTAAGGATGAACGTCCTCAGTACAACACGTTCTCAGTTAAAGAGAGCTTTACTCAGAGCTTGATGGAACAACTTGGCTACCGTAACCTGTCCAAGCACGATCACGATGTTGCTGCTTTCATCATCGGCAGTTTGGATAGTGACGGGTATCTTCGCAGGGACATTGACAGCATTGTGGATGATTTGGCGTTCAGGGCGAACATAGAGTCTAGTCCTGAGGAGGTCTTGAATATGCTGAAAGTCATTCAGGAGTTTGAGCCGGCCGGGGTTGGAGCAAGGGATTTGCGAGAGTGTCTTTTACTTCAGTTGAAGGCTCAAAAGCAGACTAAGGAAGTGCAGGTCGCTGAGACGATTCTGACGGATTATTTTCAAGAATTTTCAAACAGACATTTCCAGAAAATTATTACTAGGCTTGGCCTTACCGAAGAAGACATGAAGGCTGTCATGGCTAGAATTGTCAAGTTGAATCCTGCTCCTGGTGGGCAGATTGATGATTCGTACAATGATCAGGCTCAGCAGATTGTGCCTGATTTTGTGCTTACGTTGGATAATGGTGAACTTAAGTTGACTATGCCAAGGTTCAACATTCCTGAGATCCGTGTGAATCACAAGTATGCAGAGCTTCTTGCGGAGGCTCAAGGGTCATCGGATAGGCAGAAAAAGGAAGCCGCTACTTTTGTGAAGCAGAAATTGGATTCTGCTAAATGGTTTGTCGAGGCTCTCAAGCAGCGTTACAACACTTTGGAGAGTACCATGAAGGCCATCATAGACTATCAGCATGATTATTTCATGGATGGGGATGAGTCTCACCTTAAGCCGATGGTTCTCAAGGACATAGCGGAGAGAACCGGTTTTGACATTTCAACGATTTCCAGAGTAGTAAACAGTAAGTACATTGAGACGCATTTCGGGATATTCCCTCTTAAGTATTTCTTCTCCGAGGGTCTTGAGAACCAAGATGGCGAGGAAGTTTCTACTCGTGAGCTTAAAAAGGCCCTCCGGGAGTGTGTGGACGCGGAGAACAAACGTAAGCCGTTGACTGACGATCAGTTGGTGGCGGAAATGAACAAAAGGGGCTACAAGGTGGCGCGTCGCACCATTGCCAAGTACCGTGACCAACTTGACATCCCTAAGGCCCGCCTCCGCAAGGAATTATAATCATTTCTCATCCCTTTCCGCAATTGTAACTCTGTCATCAGCGAAGCTGAAATAGCAATCATCGCAGATGATGATGTGGTCGAGAAGGGCGATGTCGAAGGTGTTGGCAGCTTTCTTCATCCGTTCTGTTTCTGTAAGGTCGCTGTGTCCTGGCCTAGGGTTTCCTGACGGATGGTTGTGCACCATGATCAGCCCGCTCGCTCGTTTGTCAAGGGCTCTCTTTACTACTAGTTTTGGATCCACAACAGTTGAGGATAGGCCACCTCGGCTAATCATCTCCTTGTGAATAATGTAGTTAGCCCTGTTTAGGAAAATAATCCAGAACTCCTCATGATCAAGCCCTTTGAGACGAGGAATCATCATCCTGAACACGATGTCAGCATCGGTGAGAGGGACTCTTTCTATTCCTGGATCTTCAAGGCAGCATCGCTTTCCTAGTTCGAACGCAGCTGCAATCGTGGTGTAGCGGACACTTCCGATTCCTCCGATTTCTTTCATACGCCCAGCATCCATGTCTGCGATCATGGATAGTTTGCCTTCATTTACGGCCAGCAGTCTGTTCGCGACCTCGATCACATTCTCTTTCTGCGTTCCTGAGCCAATCAGAATGGCGAGCAATTCCGCGTTGCTCATCGCGCCTGCTCCTTTGGCGAGCATCTTCTCCCGTGGTCTCTCGTCCACGCACAAGTCTTTCATTTTCATAGTTCACTATCTTTACCGCAGCTGTTTTGGAATATACCGGTGCACGTGCTGACATATTCTTTTATGACCGCGAGTTTAAGGCCGGCAATATAGGCATAGTAAACAGAAAAAAAGTTAAGAAACATAAATGTCTCCTAACTTTTTTCTGTTTTTTATAGAAATTTCTGTTTTTTATCGGCTATTTCCTTTCCAGAACCTTTTTTGCAGCTTCAACGATGTGGGCAGCATCCATTCCGTAGGCAGCGAGAAGCTCTGACGGAGTGCCGCTCTGACCGAACTCGTCACGTCCGTTGACATATTCAATTGGCTTTGGAGCTGTGGCGGCAAGCACTCCTGCAATCAGTTCGCCAAGACCTCCAGCCATGTTATGCTCTTCAGCGACAACAACGGCTCCAGTTTTGATGGCTGATGAGATAACGGCTTGAGTGTCAAGAGGCTTGATGGTCGCGATGTCGATTACCTCAGCACAGATTCCCTCGGCTTCCAAAGCCTCGGCTGCCTGAAGGGCTTCCCAAACCATGTGACCAGTGGCGAAGAGGGTAACGTCTTTACCCTCGTTCAGCACGTAGGCCTTTCCAATCTCGAACGGAACGTCAGGAGTGAAGTCTGCTACCTTTGGACGTCCGAAGCGCAAATAGACTGGGCCATCGTATTTGGCAGCTGCTATTGTGGCGTTCTTTGTCTGAGTCCAATCACAAGGGTTCAGAACAACCATTCCGGGAAGTACGCGCATGAGAGCGATGTCCTCCATTGTCTGGTGTGTGGCACCGTCTTCTCCGAGGGTGATGCCAGCGTGTGACGAGGCAATCTTGACGTTTGTCTTGCCGTAGCAAACTTCCATCCTGATTTGGTCATAGACACGTCCAGTGACGAACTCTGCGAATGAACCAGCGAACGGAATCTTGCCTGCAAGGGCCATCCCCGATGCGACTCCAATCATGTTTGATTCAGCGATACCGCATTCGTAGTATCTCTCCGGGAACTCGGCTGCAAAAGCATCCATCTTGAGTGAGCCCTTGAGGTCGGCTGTCAAAGCCACGACCCTAGAGTCAGCCTTTCCGGCTTCAAGAAGGCCGGCTCCAAAACCACTGCGGGTGTCCTTCTTTCCTTTATCTGTGTATTTTTTCATGATATTCCTGAATTAAAAGTCCCCCAATGTTTCCTCAAGCTGGCTCAGGGCATTCTGGCACTGCTCCTCAGAAGGCACGCTGCCGTGCCATTTGTGGGTGCCCGCCATGAAATCAACCCCGTGTCCCATCTCTGTCTTGAACAGAATCATCTTAGGCTTGCCGTTTCCGGCTCCGGCCTTTGCCTGAGCGAATGCCTCCAGAATCTTGTCCATGTCATGCCCGTCAGCGATGATGACTTCCCATCCGAAAGCCTTCCATTTGGCCTCAAGATCTCCAAGTCCGGCCACTTCCTCTGTGGTACCATCTATCTGCTGGCCGTTCCAGTCGGTCATGGCAATCACATTGTCGGCCTTGTGGTGAGCTGCGAACATCGCTGCTTCCCAGATCTGCCCCTCTTCGGTCTCACCGTCACCGCAGAGAACGAAGACATTGTGAGGATCATTGTTAGCTTTCTTGGCTAGAGCAGCGCCAACCGCAACTGAAAGGCCCTGTCCCAATGAGCCGGCAGCCTGAGCCACTCCAGGAAGTCCTTTTCTTACAGAAGGATGGCCTTGAAGACGGCTTCCGAATTTGCGGAATGTGCCGAGTTCGGATGTAGGGAAATAACCCGATCTTGACAGAATTGAGTAATACATTGGAGTTAGGTGTCCAGCTGAAAGAATGAACATGTCCTGATCCTTTCCTTCGCGTGTCCATGTTGCCGGGTTGTGATCCATGACATTGAAGTACAAAGCTGTCATGAAGTCAGTGCTGCTCATGGAGCCGCCAGGGTGTCCGGATTTGGCCTTTACGACCATTCTGATGATGTCTCTCCTTACCTGAGAGGCTATCTTTTTCAGATCTTCTGTTGACTGCATCTTTTTATTTGATATTTTGAATTTGAAATATGCTAATTCGTTTATAGACTACAAATATAATCCTTTTTTATGTCAGGAAGAAATTTTAACTTTGTGTGTACGAGATGCCGTTTTTGATTTGTTTGACGGAACGGCTTCGAAACTGAAAATTAATAATCATTATAATTAATGGCACACGTAGTTATAATGCCCAAGCAAGGGCAATCCGTAGAAAGTTGTATTGTTACCGAGTTTAAGAAAAAAGTGGGGGACAAAGTTGCTGTGGGTGATGTTCTTTTCAGCTACGAGACTGACAAAGCTTCTTTTGATGAAGATGCTAAGGTTGAAGGCACTGTTCTCGCCTGCTTTTTCAATGATAACGATGAGATTCCTTGCCTGACAAATGTCATGGTAATAGGCGAACCGGGGGAATCGTTCTCTGAATATGCTCCTACGGGGGCGGCGGTCACTGAACCTGCCGAAGTGACCATGGCTCAAAACCAACAGGAAAATGTCGCTTCGGCAGGCTCAGCGACCATTGAAGTGACCGCATCCACGTCACCGGTCGCTTCGGCAAGCTCAGCGACCGGGCCGACCGTCAATGCTCCCGTTTCTCCAAGGGCCCGCAGACTCGCTTCCGAGAAAGGCGTGGACACAGCGCAAATCGCTGGCTCTGGTCCTCACGGGCGCATCATCGAGCGTGATGTGGTCGCTGCTCAGGGCGCACCGAAGTCTGGTCTAGCTAAGGCCATGATGGCGGACGGAGGCCTTCAGGCACCAGCCGCTGGCTCTGGAATAGGCGGAATGGTCAAGGGCTCCGATCTCAAGGTCTGGAAACCAACCCACACCGAGAATCTTGCCGGGGAAGGCGAGGAGTTCAAGGTCGAGAAGATGTCCAACATGCGCAAGCTCATCGCCAAGTCGATGTACAACTCCCTCCAGAACACGGCCCAGCTCACCCACATGCTTGGGGCGGACGCGCGTCGCGTCCAGGCTCTCCGCAAGAAGGCGAAGAAAGCCCTTGAGGAGGGAAGGATCGACGCCAACATCACGATCAACGACTTCGTCTGCTACGCGGTCATCAAGGCTCTGAAGAAATTCCCTAAGGTCAATTCTCACTGCCTCGGGGACGCCATGAGGATATTCAATGTCGTCAACCTTGGCTGTGCGGTTGATACCGAGCGCGGATTGATGGTTCCATGCGTCAAGCATGCAGAGGACTTGAATATAATAGGCTTGAGCAAGGCACTCAAGAAGGTGGCCGAGGATTGCAAGAAGGGATCTATCAATCCTGACCTGCTCTCAGCCGAAGGCGCTTCGTTCACGGTCTCCAACCTCGGAGGCTTCGGAGTGGAGTGGTTCACGCCTGTCATCAACGTGCCTCAGAGCGCGATTCTCGGAGTCGGCACGATCGTTCCTCGTCCGAAGGATCTGGGGGCCGGAGTCTATGCCTTCGTCCCTTATCTCGGCCTGTCCCTGACCTACGACCATAGGGCACTTGACGGTGGAGAGGCCACCCGTTTCCTTAAGCAAGTTGCAGTAGAAATAGAAAATCTTGAAATTGAAATTTAAATATTTATAAACTAAAGTTTCGCATTTGCGAAACACTCCTGTTCTTCACTGCTTGCAGTGAAAGAAAGGCCCTAAGGGGTGCGCGAAGCGCATCCCCTCCCCCGAGGGGAGGGATTTAGGGAGAGGGTAACGTAATAGATGAAGGTGGGCAATCACCTTCGAACGTGAGATAATGTATTTTTACAGCAAGTAATTGCCTATTTGCGAAAGATGAATTATGAATATGTACGATTTAGCGGTAATAGGTGGCGGCCCAGGTGGTTACGTGGCCGCTGAAAGAGCCGGTGCCGCCGGCCTTAAGGTTGTCCTCTTTGAAAGGAAATCCCTTGGCGGAGTCTGCCTCAACGAGGGTTGCATCCCTACTAAGACTCTTCTTTACAGTGCGAAGGTCTATAACTATGCCCTCACCGGAGATCACTACGGTGTCTATGTCAAGGAGCCTACGTTTGACTATTCCAAGATCGTCGCCCGCAAGAACAAGGTCGTGAAGAAACTTGTCGGTGGGGTCAAGCTGGCGATGAAGTCCAACAATGTAGAGGTTGTTGCCGCTGAGGCCATGATTCAAGGTCGTGATGCGGAAGGCATCAAGATCTCTGCCGCTGACCAAACTTACGTTGCTCGCAACATCCTCATCTGTACCGGTTCAGAGGCCGCTGTGCCTCCGTTCCCAGGCCTTAAGGAAGCTGGTGACGTGATTGTTACAAACCGAGAAATCCTTGCGCTCAATGAGCGTCCTTCGGAGCTCGTTGTCATCGGTGGCGGTGTCATCGGAATGGAGTTCGCTGCTTTCTATAGCACTCTCGGTACGAAAGTGACTGTGGTCGAGATGCTTCCGAAGATTCTCGGACCTCTTGACGATGAGATCAGCGCCATGCTCCAGAAGATCTACGCAAAGCGTGGCGTGACCTTCTGCCTCAAATGCAAGGTCACCGGAATCGAGGGCAACACCGTTGTTTATGAGGATCCGGAGGGTAACACCCAGAGGGTCAGCGGGGACAAGATCCTCGTCTCTGTGGGCCGCCGCGCCAACATCAGCGGCTTCGGCCTTGAGAACCTCGGTGTGGAGATGCTCCTGAACCGTGGCGGAAAGCCTTGCGGAATCAAGGTGGACAGCAGGATGCGCACGAATATACCCGGAGTCTATGCAGCAGGTGATGTCACCGGCTTCTCGATGCTGGCACACACCGCGAGCAGAGAGGGCGAGGTAGCGGTCAACAATATTCTTGGAAAGGAAGACCACATGCGTTATGACGCCATCCCTGGAATCGTCTACACCAACCCTGAGGTCGCTGGAGTCGGGCTCACCGAAGAGCAGGCCAAGGCTTCCGGGAAGGAATATTCAGTTGTAAAGCTCCCTATGGCCTACGCTGGCCGCTTCGTCGCTGAGAATGAGGGAGGTGAGGGAATATGCAAGATCATTGTCGGCAAGAAGTACCACGAGGTGCTTGGCGTGCACATGCTCGGCAACCCTTGTTCCGAGATAATCCACAGCGCATGCATCGCCATCGAGTCGGAGATGACCTTAGAGCAACTCAAGGAGGTTGTCTTCCCGCACCCGACTGTTTCAGAAATCATAAAGGAGACGGCTTTCGCGCTGAAATAACAGTGTTGTGAAGTGACTGCTACCAAGGAATATCAATAATTAATACTATACTAATATGCCAAAAGCGCTATACATTGATCCGAACGAGACCCTGCGTCCGAAGGATCACGAGCTTGAGCTTCCGAAGATCCCTGTGATGACGTACAACAAGACCGTCAAGGAAGAGCTTGAGGAAGGCAACTTTACAAAGGAGGATCTGCTCCGCATCTATCGCGACATGTCCTACATCCGCGAGTTCGAGACCATGCTCAATCTGGTCAAGACCACGGGTGGTTACAACGGAGTCGCTTACAATAATCCTGGACCCGCCCACCTTTCAGCCGGTCAGGAGGCTGCCGCTGTCGGTATGGCCTACTGCCTTGACACAGATGATTTTATCTTCGGTTCGCACCGTTCACACGGTGAGATTCTCGCCAAGGGGCTGCGTTCGATTCAGATCCTTCCGGAGGCTGAACTGAAGAAGGTCATGGAGGAATTCTGGGGCGGTGCCACCTTGAACGTGGCCAAGAAGGCTTACGAAGGGAAGGATGTCAAGGAACTCGGAATCCGTTTCTTGCTCTACGGAGCGATGGCCGAGATCTTCGCCCGCACGACTGGTTTCAACAAGGGCTTGGGCGGATCGATGCACACGTTCTTCACTCCTTTCGGAATATACCCGAACAACGCCATCGTGGGCGGTTCCGGCTCGATCGCCGTGGGAGCAGCTCTGTATAAGAAAGTTAACCGCAAGAAGGGCATAGTTGTCGCCAACCTCGGTGACGGGGCGATGGCCCGCGGACCTGTCCTTGAGGGCATGACATTCGCCTCCATGGATCAGTTCAACACTCTCTGGGAAGGCGACATGAAAGGTGGACTTCCAGTACTCTTCAATGTGATGGACAACCAGTATGCGATGGGTGGCCAGACTAAGGGAGAGACGATGGGCTATGTGTTCCCTGCACGCCTTGGTGCCGGATTCAAGGCCGATGCAATGGAGGCGGAAAGGGTTGACGGTTACAATCCTCTCGCTGTCATCGATGCGTTCAACCGCAAGAAGGCCTATCTGCTGGAGAAGAAAGGTCCTGCGCTTCTAGACGTTGTCACCTACCGTTACAGCGGTCACTCGCCGAGCGACCAGTCTTCTTACCGTACAAAGGAGGAGATTGAGGCTTGGGAGAAGGAAGACTGCATCATAGCCTTCGGTGAGAAACTGAAGGAGGCCGGTGTGGCTGACCAGGCTGCCCTTGATGCAATCCGCAAGGAGGTTGACGCCAACATATTCGAGTGCTACAAGCTTGCCATTGACACTGATCTTTCCCCTCGTATGGATCTCGTGAAGGAGAGCGAGCTTCTGGGCGACATGATGTTCTCAAATCAGAGCATCGACTCCCTCAGCGACGCGAAACCTGATGTGAATATGCCTCTGGAGGAGAATCCTCGCGTGAAGCAGATAGCCGGCAAGTCCAGGTTCTACATCGACAAGGACGGCAAACCTGCAAGCAAGATGAAGACCTACAACATCAGGGACGGAATATTCGAGGCTGTGGCTGACCGTTTCTACAAGGATGCCTCTCTGGTAGCTTACGGTGAGGAAAACCGTGAGTGGGGTGGTGCTTTCGCAGTTTACAGAGGTCTGACAGAGGCACTTCCGTATCACCGTCTGTTCAACTCTCCGATCGCCGAGGCCGCGATCATCGGTACTGCCATCGGCTACGCCATGTGCGGAGGACGAGTGATCCCGGAGATCATGTACTGCGACTTCCTTGGCTGCTGCGGAGACGAGATATTCAATCAGCTTCCTAAGTGGCAGGCTATGTCTGGCAACATCCTGAAGATGCCGGTTGTAGTCCGTGTGTCCGTCGGTTCTAAATACGGTGCTCAGCACTCACAGGACTGGACTTCGCTGTGCTGCCATATTCCTGGACTCAAGGTCTGCTTCCCTGTCACTCCGTATGATGCGAAGGGCTTGATGAACGCTGCGCTTCAGGGGACCGACCCTGTCATATTCTTTGAAAGTCAGAGGATTTACGACAAGGGCGAGATGTTCCACGAAGGTGGTGTGCCTGAGGAATATTATGAGATTCCGATCGGTGAGCCGGATGTCAAGAGGGTTGGTAAGGATGTTACATTCCTTACGATCGGTGCCACTTTGTACCGCGCGCTTGAGGCCGCTGACATACTGAAGGAAAAGTATGGGATGGAGGCGGAGGTCATTGATGCCCGCTCCCTCGTTCCATTCAACTATGAGAAGGTGCTTGAGTCCGTGAAGAAGACCGGCCGCATCATCATCGCTGGCGACGGCTGCGCCCGTGGCTCGTACCTCAATGACATCGCCGCCAACATCACCGAGATGGCCTTCGATGACCTCGACGCTGCTCCTGTCGTGCTCGGTTCCCGCAACTGGATCACCCCTTGCCACGAGCTTGAGGAGGCGTTCTTCCCTCAGCCGTCATGGTTCTTGGATGCCATCAACGAGAAGATCGTCCCTCTGAAGGACTACGTTCCGGTCAGCAACCAGACCACCGCTGAGCAGATCATTCGCGCTAAGAAAGGTGTTTAAAGGAGGCGACCATGCTTACAAAAGCCGTTAGATTATATGGTAAGGAAGACCTTCGTCTCGAGGAGTTCG
>ERZ808267.124-NODE-124-length-33548-cov-3.024244_pt1 | contig 33548 bp, 33 predicted proteins | sample MGYA00521241_ERZ808267 | MGnify/ENA primary metagenome ERZ808267 (study PRJEB31516, sample SAMN03275592) | gut metagenome | biome: mammalia-associated habitat; material: feces | host: Papio cynocephalus | place: Kenya | collected 2012-07-19 ...
GCAGTAGATGTGTGACCAACTTTAAACAAATCGTGTTCACTTTCTTCCGGAGCCGTATAACCTGTGTATTTGTGGTACAAATCAGAGTTTGTAAAGCCTTCTTTTCTTCCTGTCAAAATTTTGTGCGGATAACATTGGTGAGAAACGTCAAACACAAATTTATCTACAGGAGAATTGAAAACATAGTGCATAGCAATAGTTGTTTCAATAATACCTAAATTTGGTCCCATGTGACCACCGGTTGTGTTTACTTTTTTTATAATCAAATCACGCATTTCGTCTGCAAGAAAATTCATTTCTTGAACAGACAATTTTTTCAAATCATCTGGGGTATTAACTTTGTCTAAAATCATCTTGTAATCTCCTTATTTATACATTTTTGCCCATTACATAGGCTTCGTTCATATATCTGGTACGTTTAACTTCATCTTTTTGCCAAACACCGGCAGCATAAATCAAACCTTTTTCTCTAGCATCTTCAAGGCAAGCTGTGAAACCTCTCAAACCGTCAAAAGTTCTTTCCAATGCCTGTTCTCTCATATCAGCTGCAGTTGCAATAAAGTAAAAATCTTTTCCAACCATAGAAGTATATCTTGAACAACACCTATCGATAAGAGTTTTAAGTTGTCCATTCATTGTATAGAAATACACTGGTGTTGCCATAACAATAACATCAGCTTGAACCATTTTTTCTAAAACTTCCGGAGCATCATCTTTTTGAGAGCAAGCAGTGTAACCGTTGTCATTACATAATCCGCAACCGGTACAGTAATTAATCTTTTTATCTCTCAAAAATATTTTTTCAACATCATGTCCTGCTTCTTTTGCGCCTTTCATAAACTCATCACACAAAGTGTCTGAATTTCCGCCTTTTCTTGGGCTTGCAGATAAAATTAAAACTTTTTTACTCATAATATTCTCCTTATACAATTATTATTTTACAGTTGAGAGTACACTCTCAGTCAAGCCCCAATTTTATTAATTTTTAATATTTTTTAATAATTTCCCATATAAAGACTATTCACCATTCACAACTCACCATTCACTCTATTTATGCTAAACTATTTATATGAAAAAGATTTTATGTTTTGGAGATAGCAACACATACGGATTTATTCCGCAAAGCGGCTTAAGATACGACAAAAACACCCGTTGGACCGGAGTTTTACAATCTCTTTGTATAAACAAATTTGAGATAACAGAAGCTGGTTGCAACAACAGAACCGCATTTATTGACAATCCGGCAGGTGTAGAACAAACGGGTTACAAAATCTTGCCAAAATATTTAAAATCCGCAAACTTCGACATAATAATTCTTGCAATCGGAATAAACGATTTGCAATTGTTTTTCAAACCAACATTAGAAGAATTTGAGCAAGGGATGGAAAGACTTATTCTAACGACAAGGGAATTATCTACAAATTCTGAAATAATCCTTGTTTGCCCGTCAAAATTAAATCTAAAAGGAATAAATAACGGAATATTCAGCTATCAATTTGATGAAATTTCTGTCGAAAAATCTTTCAAACTACCGCAAATATACAAATCGCTTGCGAACAAACACAATTGCGGTTTTGTAGATTTAAACAATGCAACAGAAGTTTCGCCACTAGACGGACTTCACTTTTCCCCAGAAAGTCATAAGAAAATCGCAGAATATTTATACAAATATCTTACCCAAACTGCCAATGACAATATTTGAAAATAATTCATAATGAATTTATGGATTTAATTTGGTACAACAGTTTAAACAAACCTGCTCTCAACCCACCAAACTGGATTTTTGCACCAATGTGGGGGATAATTTATTTTTTGATGTTTTGTTCGTTTTGGTTAATGATATATTCAGACACAAACATCGACAAAAAGCCTGCAATAATTCTATTTGTAACCCAATTATTGCTTAATTTTTCGTGGAGTCCGATATTTTTCTATTTTCACAATATAAAACTCGCATTCGTAATAATATTTTTCTTAAATCTATTTTTAATCCTAACAATTATCTCATTTTTCAAAATATCAAAAATTTCCGCAATACTATTAATTCCATATCTATTGTGGTTAATCTTTGCAACATATTTGAATTTTGAATTTATGAGATTGAATTAACTATTTTATCTTTTTCAAAGATGAAATAAAGTTGTTATGTTCAACATCTCCATCAACTTTGGTCAAGAAGATTTGACAATCTTTTTCATCCGCATCAATTGGCGGTAATTGAGAAATTTCCGCAGAATAATAATTACTGTCATTTCTGCTGCTTAGAGGTATTCTGTTTGCTAAACTGTTTAATGAAATGTTTCGCATAAATCCTGCAAACCCTTTATTTCTATTGCTGAATTTTGTATAAATTCTCAAAGCAGCATCACTGTTTTCAATATCATATCTTCCCACAATAAAAGAGCTTAATTGAGGTGCAGATGATTTAATCATCATTCTTTCGACAACATTATCTTTTATCGACAAAGTTCCGGTAATTTTATCAAAATTACCTTCCGGAATATTAACCAAATCAGAAAATGTTGATGGGCTAATCATAACTAACGGATTTCTAAATAACGCAGCGAATTTCAAAATATATTCAACTAAACCGACTTTTTGAATAGTTCCATTTTTGATTAAGAATTTCACAGAACCGTTCAACTTCATACTATCATCAGTATTCAATTCTATCAAACCACTTGCCTTACCCGAGATTTCTCTAGGAAGTGTCAAAAGAGTTGTCGCAATAATATCTGAATTTACATCCAAAATTCCTAATCTCAAATTGTATTTGTGTTTTTTCAAATCGCAATTAACTTTTGCAGACGAATGCCCTTCTGCAATCGCAAAACGGTTTGAATACATATTCAAAACACTGTTTTTATCAAGAGAAAGCGTCGCTTTTACGTCATCAAAATTGATATCTTTGTATTTTCCCTCTTTGATATGCAAAACACAATCTTCTACAATAAAATTACCGATATCAAATGTCGGAGTGTTGTCATCATTGTCTTTTGCCTCTCCAGAAGGTTTTACATCAAATTTTTCACTTGTTATAGCTTCTGAATTTTGATTATTCGCAGATTCAATAAACCTTTCGACATCGACATTATCAATCGTCAAATTCGTATGTTTTACAACAATCGGGAATTTTATTTGGTTTAAAAGATTTCCGGAAAAATCGAATTTTGAACGTCTATAGCCACCTTGAGCTGCCAAATTCAACATTCCGTCACTTGTTGTCATTTCGCCATGTTTTACAAAAACACGTTGTGACGGAATAAAGACTTCATCCATTGAAAGATTTCCGTTCAAATACGGATAACTTTCGCCATTAATCATTTCCATCTTACCGGCAATTTTACCGTTTTTAAACATCTTATCGCCAATCAAAACATTCAAAAACTCACTCGGTAATGGTCGAGGAATTTCAAATCCGAGATTTTTAACAAACGGTTCAGGTTTAGAAAAATCAACATTTCCTGCCAATTTTACAACCGGCTTAACCTTTTGCGCCTGCTCTTTTGTAAAACTATCCGGCACAATATAATAATCAATTGATTTTATATTCAACAAATTACTTTCAAAATGTAAATCTCCCTTAACCCCTCTGATATAATTTACAGGGGTTAAAGATGCACCATCTACAAGGATATCCTGACCTTTTTTTACACCAAACAACCACAAAATATCAATCTTGTTATTTTTTGATTTCAAATCAATTCTTGTCTTTGTCGAACCGCCAACCAATTCAATCTTAGTCCCGACCATCTTTGACAAATAATTCAACATAAAATCATTCGTAACAACTGCACGAGCAACAATATCCGTATCAATAGATTTCAAGTAATCCTTTACAGAACCTTGCATTTCAACTTTGTTTTCCTGCTTGTTGTTATAATAACCTTTAAAATCCGACAACGTAATATCGTTTTTCGTCATCGCAATTTTACCCTTTTGCAACAATAGCGGAATATTGCTCAATGGAACAATTTTACAAGAAATTTTATTTAAGTTTACAACGCCGTTCAAATCGTTGTTAGAAAGTTTTATATTAAAATTGAAATCGCCGTTCAAATCCTTGAAATAGCTTAAAGGTTCATCCAAATTGTTTTCCACAATATCAGAATCAATCAACGTCAAAACATCTGCAACATCAATTTTCTTTGAAAAGACTTCTAAATTATAATTTTTCTTTTTGTCAGCCCACGCATTGAAAAATATCTTTGAATCATTGAATATCAAGTAACAATTTTGAACCCAAATCGCTTTATTTTTAATAAAAACAGCATTTCTATCAGCCAAATTAAAATGAAGATTTTTCCCATCTTTTTTGATATCTGATGTCAGGTTGAAATGTACATATCTGATAACTTTTTGAGTATTATCAATTTTCAAATCATCAGCTTTTAAAGTCACATAAGTTGACGGCTCAATCTTATACAAAAACATAGATTTTTTCACATACAACAATGAATCAAAGAAATCAAAATCCCATTCAGATTTTTTCTGTTCTTCTTTTTTAGGTTGCGACAAATCCATCAACTTATTTACATCAGCAAAAATATAATCCGCACCAAGTTTTTGGATAATTATGTTTTTGTCAAAAATCTCTTTAAATGAAATTACTGTGTCAAATTTGTTTACGCTCAACAAACTTACACCTTTTTTAGACACAGAAAGTTCATCAACCTTAAATTCTATTACAGGAGAAAGCGAAGTTTTCAGTTCAGGATGAATAATTACAGTATCCAAATCCATATATTTATTAACAGTCTTTTCAACAAAGCTAATAAATTTAGGTTGCGAAACCGCATAAGGTAAAACTTTTAAATAAACTACAAACGGTGTAACTGCAAGCACTCCCGCAACCACAACCAAACCAGTTATAATCTTTGCCTTTTTACTCATCACCATAACAAAATTATATCATGAAATATTTTATGCTATTATTTAATTATGAAAAAGCTTGTTTTAACTTTATTTTTAGTTCTAATATTTTCATCACAGAATGCTTTTGCGCAAACACAAGAGCCACTAAAAGCTCAACTTACAATGCAAGATGTAGTTGTTTTCAGCAATGAGAAAAACACTCTTTTCGGACTTAAAGACAAATCAGGAAATGTCGTTGTCGATGCGCAATACAAAAAGCTTATTCGTCTTGGAAATTCCTCATGGATTATCAATAAAAAGAACAAATACGGAGTAATGGATAGTTCCGGCAATATTCTTGTTGAACCAAAATTCCGCCACGTAGACAGAATGATGTTGAAATACGTAAAACTCGGCAATGAAAACGACTATGGGGTTTACAACGAGAATGGCGAAATAGTTATTCCAAACGAATACATGGCAATAAACATGCTTTTTGGCGGAATGTTTCTTATCAAAAAGAACTACAAATATGGTGTTGCTGACAAAAACGGAAACATAATTCTCAAACCGATATTTGATGAAATCTATATGCCACAACCGAATATTATGCGAATAGAATATAACGGGCAATGGTATGAAATTGAACAAATTGCAGGTGGAGAAATTGAGTTAACGGAAGATGTTAAAAACATCAAAGAAAATAGCAATTTTAAGGTAACAGAATTTGTAAAAGATCCGCTTACCGCATCTGGTTATTCTGCCGTAACATTTACGGATTATTTTCTAAAAATTTTCTCATCAATCTCACCTTCGCACGAAGAAACAATCGATGAACTAATGCTATCTCAAGGTGCAGACACAGTAAACATCTTTATAAAATGTACATGGTTGCCCAAATACCCATTTACGTTTGCTAAAAAATATTACCATAACATCAGAACCCCAAATAACGGACCATTGAGCAACGTAAAAAGCGATTTAAAAAAGAAATTAGATTAATCTTTTCTCTTTGCCCCTTCCAAGTAGCAAGATAATTTTTATACATAATACTAAATAAAAAGATCGCGGAATAAATCCGCGATGACAAATTTTGATAAAACATGAAAAACAACATGTCATCGCGCACTTGTTGCGCGATCTTCTTTTAATATAAATAGGATTACTACGTCGCTACGCTCCTCGTAATGACACAAATAAATTAAGGTGTGAATAATAAAATATCCACACCTTACAAAACTCTAATAATTCATTTTCCAACCATCATTTACAATTCTGTCAGAACAATATTGATTATAATAATTATACTTTGAACTATATTCACTTGTAAAACAATGATAATAATGAGTTAAATAACTATCATATTGACTTTGAGCTTGAGCTTCTTTTGCAGCTTCACAAGCTTTTTTACTTCTCGGATCTGATACATTTGCACAACCAACCCTAGCACTATTAACATAATAATCTTTATATACCGCAATACTTCCATCAGGAACAACTTTACCACTTTTTGCACCTATTGCAAAAAAGAAAATATCACGACCTAATTGGTTTGGTTGCCTAAAACCATTAACATCAACCATAATTTGCCTTGCAAATCCATATTCCATCATTGGTGCAATCTTGCCTGCAAATTCTCTATCACCATCCTGAGGGTCTATTTGCCCACCATTTTGATTACCCGATCCAACATTAAAACAGTACAATATATTATCAGAAGATAACACACAATTACTATCAAAAGAGACACTACTCAAACCTTTTCTATAGTCATATAGACAATTACTAGCATTACTATCATTATATAGTTTTTGACAATACAACCTACAATAATGTATATGTTTAAAAAAATCAACAGCATTTGGAAAAAAGCTACGTAATTGATTTTCAAAGTTATCAGCTCCGTCATAACCTTTATCCCATGCCTGCCCTAAATCAGTATCAATAAAGGTAGAAACATCATCTTTTGCCATTGCAGTTTTGGTCATATTATTCAAAACTGAATATGCCTTTTGCAAACCTGTAACGTAAACAGTCTTTTTGTAATTTCCAATCAATGTAGGTAAAGTTAACGCCGCAACTACTCCGATTATACCAAGCGTAATCAAGACCTCTGCTAAGGTAAAACCGGCATTATGAGAGAGTTTTAGCGATTGCCCCCCCCCCGACGAGCTAATAATTTCTTTTTCATAATAAAACTCCTTTCTATCTTTATAATTTACATCTACATTTTAACAGATTTTTTGATGTTTTTCAAGTAATTGCCCAATTCTTCCCTATTTGTTATAGGGAAGATACCCGAAGGGCAGATGGGTGAAAACTTATAATATTTCCCTTACTGGATAGCACCCACCTTTCATCCTCCCTCATTAGGGAGGAATTTGTTTCGCTTAGCTGCTTCACTTCTTAGCTGCCTAGCTGCTTTTGACAGCGCCTTTGCCTCTTTGCATCTACGCATCAAAATCTTTGAAACTATCTTATAAAATTTGTTGCAATTTTATTTTCTGTTTGCGGATGGTCAAGTCCTGATTGTTTTCCTAATTCAATACATTTCAACAACCAAGCCATATTGTTCCCCAAAACTCTCATAATTTGCAAACCTTCTTCGTCTTTTCGTACATCGTCAGGAGAATTTTGCGCACCGTGAACCATACACCAATAATTTGAAGAAACTACAGGCATTTGATTTATTGTGAAATGTTTTGTAATAGCGTCAAGTGATGCAGTTGTTCCGGCACGTCTGGCTGAAACAATCGCTGCTGCAGGTTTGAACGCAAAATATTTTCCGCCCGCATAGAAAGCTCTATCCATTACTGACAATAATCTTCCTGCCGGATGCGCATAGTAAACAGGTGAACCAAAAACAAATCCATCAGCCGTTTTCGCTTTTTCAATAATTTCTGTCACAACGTCATCTTTGAACACACAACCCTCATTTTTGCGGCAATATCCACAGCCTGAGCAATCTCTGATTGCATCTTTTCCAACTTGAATAATTTCTGTTTCAATTCCGTTATCTTCTAAAGATTTTGCAACCTCAGACAATGCCGTATAAGTGCATCCGTGTGCATTTGAACTACCATTTACTAACAATACTTTCATAATATAAACCTCCGTTGACATAAATTATAACAAAAAAGAACCCATTTTTAACAGGTTCTTTTTTCAATTTTAGGAAAAGCCGGCTGAAAAGATTTATTTTATTTGTCAAGAAGCAATTTATGTGCCGGCATAGAAATTTTTATAAGCTACACCTTTTTCGGTGCAATATTTGTCTATTTCTTCTGATATTTCTTTAAAATATTTCGAATCTTTTTTGTTGTAAATGCTTTGATATAGCGATTTGAATATCGGATATTCTTCGTCTATAAACTTGAACATTTTTGTTTTGAAGTTCGTTCTCAAGTTTAACATATCAAACCAGTATTCGTCAACATAATCTTTCGTTTTGTCGATTATTAGTTTGAAATCTGTTATTTCAGGAATAACCGGAGCTATAAAAGCTACTGTTCTAATTCCATTTTCCTTCAAAATCTTTAAGGTTTGAAGTCTTTTTTCAATACTTGTTGCACAAGGTTCTAACTTTTCTCTCATTTTTTCATCAAGAGTGCTTAAAGAGATTGCAACCTCGACATGTTGCATCTTTTTAAATTGGTCAATATCTCTCAAAACCAAATCAGATTTTGTAACAATTGTAATATATGCAGCAGAAAACGCCAACTGCTCCACGATTTTTCGTGTAACTCTATATTTTTCCTCATAACAATTGTATGGATCAGTAACCGTGCTAATCATAACCTTTTTATCTTTGATTTTAAAAAGATTAATTCTTTTGTTGGTGCGTTTTATATCAATAAAATCGCCCCAATCTTCCTCATGTTTGCTAAAACTCACCATATAAGCCGCATAACAATAAAGACATTTCATCGGACAACCAACATAAGGATTTATAACAAAATCTAAAGTTGAAAGTTTTGTTTTGGTCAAATAATCTTTTACACGTGTAATATCTTCTACTACCATAAGTAGATGATACGGGGATTTTTAGCTCTTGTCAACAGAGAACTTTTCTTATTCGTGAACGCATATATCTTTTTCTATAATCGCCGGGGTTTGCGACATAATAATGGTTTCGAGGTATTTATCATTATTTTTCTTGATTTCTTCAGCGATTTTTTTAATTTCTTCATCGTTTGTGAAGTAATGCTTAACAGCGTACTTAATCACAGTCATGCCCTTGTTTGGATTTTTTTCAAATTTATAGATATCATATTCGAAATATTTCTTAGCATTTTCACAACCGTTTACAAGAAAACTTATCGCAGCCTTATCAGATTTTTTGTTTTCAATCAGTTTTAAAAGAACACTGTTTTCCGTATTTTCAACTGTTTTATCAAAGTTTTCGGCATATTTAATCGGATTATTTTCACTAGGATAATAATAAACTCCAATCATTTTTGACCAATTACCGACATTTTCATTTCCACGAAAATATTCGTTACCATAACCTTTAGTTTGCGGAGCTATGGCACTATATTTTAGGGTATAAACTTCATTTTCGAAATGAATTTCTTCTGCCTGACAAATTAAATTTGGGATTAAAAATGCTAAAATTGCGAATATAAATTTTTTCATACACAAATTTAAACATATTTTTGCGGATAAATAATTGTACAGTTAGGCAGTATTTGGAAAAATATTTACATTTGCAGGACTGCACCCATCCCTAACCCTTCCCTCACAAGGGAAGGGAAGTTTTTATTACAACCCTTCATTCACTGTCGTAAAATCTTTTCCACCAACGGCTTTATAGATATTTACAGTAGAAATTATATAGTTTATTTTTCCATTTATTTCATCTTTTTCAGCAACCAAAAGTCTTTCTCTGTCCTTCATCAAATCAAGGTTTGATTTAGCACCGATATCAAATTTTTGGTTAGCTAATTGGAATTTTTCATTTTCAAGATTATAACGTTTTACACTCTCTTTGTAGTTCAAATCCCTTGTAATCGCACCACCTAGTGAGTTATTAACTTCTTGAATTGATGTAAGAATCGTTTTTTCATACATTTGTTGCGCTTTTTCAAGTTCAAGTTTTTTGTATCTCAAAGTAGCCATTTTCATACCACCTGTGAACAAATCAATTGACGGAACAAAACCAATCAATGATTTGAAAGTATGGTTTCCAAAAATATTAGTCAAATTGTATGCGCTAAAACCGGCTTGACCGTAAAGAGTGAATTTTGGCAAAAAGTCACGACGTGCAACTTTTACATCAATTCCAATTTTCTGCACATAATCTTCTGCCTTCAAATAATCCGGTCTGTACTGAATTACTTCTGCATTAATTCCTGATGGTAACGGAATTAGTGCAATATTTTCATAACTGCCTCTTTTTACTTCTGATAAATCCTTTTCTCTCAGACCTGTTAAAACACCGAGTTCTCTACCTATAATTATTCGTGTATCAATATATGAATTTAATTCTTCTTGCAATTGGGTTAGAAGTTGTTTTTCGTTCATCAAATCCATAACTGTACACAAACCGTTTTTGTATTTTTTATCTTGCAAAGAAACAACTTCTGTTTGAATTTTCACCAATTCTTCTTGGTTTTTGATTAATTTATCCAACTTAACCAAATTGAAATAATTTGCCGCCAAAGAGGAAGTTAAATATATATAAGAAGCTCTTTCATTTTGTTTTACTATTTCTAACTGTTTTTTTACAGCTTTTGTTTTCAAGTAATTTTCACCCCAGATATCAGCTTCATAGCTCAATGTCACAGGTAAAAAGAAATTACTTTGTGAATAATCTGGAATTGTTACTCCGCCAAACCTTACTGTAGAAGATGAAAAATCCCTAAATACATCACCTTGAAAACCTGCATGCGGCAATTGATTTGCGAAAGACATTTTTACAACTTGATCAGCTTGTTTTACATTAAGTGTCGCAATTTTCAAATCCTGATTGTTTTGAAAAGCCGTTGACATGTATTCTGTCAAAACAGGATCGTTATATTTTTGCCACCAATTAAGGTTTAAATATTCAATTCTATTATCAACATCTTTTTTATTTGTTTTTGCCTGCACTGTAGAAACTGTGCATAGCAATAGTAACAGGGTTAAAAGTATTTTTAAATTTTTCATGCTTGCTATTTCCTTTTCTTGTGTTATCATAATAACACAAAGAAAAATCATGGACAAGACAGATTTATTAAAAAGTAGAATTGGGATGAAACTTGTACGTGTAGGCAAGATGGTACGAGCAATAGCAAACCAAAAATTTGTAAAAGCAAATTACGAAATTACCCCAGAACAATTCACAGTATTAACGGCAATACTTGATCATGACGGATTGTATCAAAGGCAAATCGGCGCAATTACACTGAAAGACAGACCCAACATTACAAGAATTATAAATATACTGGAAAACAAAGGACTTGTTACCAGAACCCCAGATACAAACAAACGAAAAGTATTCAAAATTAATATTACCGAAAAAGGGAAGAAAGAATACGAAACCGCTTTGCCAACAGTTGTAGAACACTGGCAGAACTCCGTTTCAGGCGTAAGTGATGAAGAACTTGTAAACTGCCTAAATGTTTTAAACAAAATCAAAGCAAATTTGGAAGAAAAATTACACATACAGATATAAGTAAGAGGTGACTATTATGACAGAAAATAATAACAACGAACCTAATAAAGAGATAAAAAAAGCCCCAAGAACTTCTAAAAAGAATTTACCTCCGGTAAAATCAGAAGAATTTGTGGAAGAAGCAAAAGAAAGACTTAAAACAAGAAAAGAGCGCAAAAAGAAAAAACGCCCTGAATATAAGAAAAAACGTGTTGTTGTACCTATTATTACGGCAAGTATTTTGATTATTACAGGTATTGCACTCGCAGTTCATTCAACATTTTTCCAATCAACAGACGATGCGTTTGTTGAAGGCAGACTTGTTTCAATAGCACCTCGTGTTCAAGGTCCTGTCGTAAAACTTCTTGTTGACGATAACGACATCGTTAAGGCCGGTCAACTTCTTGTAGAAATTGATCCTGCAGATTATGAAGTAAAACTTCACGAAGCAGAAGCCAAACTTGCAGAAGCAAAAGCTCAATTAAATGTTACTAAAAAACAAATTGACGAAGGCGGTTCTAACGTTCAACAATCTTTTGAAGACGAAAATTCTACAAAATCCAAACTAGATTTTGCAACAAAAGACCATAAACGTTATTCTGATATGTACAAATCAGGAATTGTTTCAAAACAAGACTATGACAACAGTTCAACTCACTATACAGTAGCGCAGGCAAACCACAAAGCCGCTACAGAAAAAACAAAAGCAATGAAATCAGCTCTTGAAGGACATCAAGCCAAAGCAGAAGTTGTTGAAGCTGAAATACAAAGACTTGAAGCAGAAGTTGAACAAGCAAAATTAAATCTTTCATATACAAAAATCTACGCTCCACAAAGCGGAATGGTTTCTGCAAGAAGTGTAGAAATGGGTAACTACGTACAAATCGGTCAACCTCTAATGGAAATTGTACCGGAACATGTATGGATTGTCGCAAACTTTAAAGAAATTCAACTTACTCACATGAAAAAAGGACAACCTGTTTCAATCAAAATCGACACTTATCCCGGAAAAAGATTTAAAGGACATGTTGACAGTATTCAACGCTCTACAGGTGCAAAATCAAGTTTATTCCCACCTGAAAACGCCGTTGGTAGTTATGTAAAAATCGTTCAACGTGTACCGGTAAAAATCGTTTTTGACGAAGATATCAAAGATTTCAATATCGTTCCGGGAATGTCTGTTGTTCCAAAAGTTAAAGTAAAATAGTGAGTAAAAGATGGAAACTAGCGAAATAACTGAAATAGAAGAAACCGCAGTAGCAAAAAAGCAAATAAACCCGTATATTCAAGCTATGGTAATTTTGTTACCTTCAATCTTGGCACTTGTTGCATCTTCTGCAACAAACGTTTGTCAGCCAAACATTGCCGGATATTTCGGAGCTACTCAATATGAAGCAAACTCCGTAATCACAAGTTACATCATTGCAAACGGGATTATGCTACCGACAACAGGTTATCTTGCAAAGCTTTTCGGCAAAAAACAATTTTTCTTGTATTGCATAATTGTTTTTTGTATAGGTGCCGGTTTGTGCCTTCTTGCAAAAGACTTGCACATGCTTATTATGGCAAGAATTTTTCAGGGAATTGGCGGTGGATGTATTCTTCCACTATGTCAAGCAATGCTTTTAGACATCTTTCCTGACAAAAAAGGTTTTGCAATGGCGTTATACGGAGTTGCAGCAATGTTTGCTCCGCTTGCAGGCCCGTTCTTTGGTGGTTATTTGACTGACAACTGGTCATGGCAATGGGTTTTCATCGTAAATATTCCACTATGTTTAATTTCAATTGCATTAATCAAATTCTTAATTCCAAAAGACGAACCCGTCAAAGAAAAATACAACAAAAGGTTTGATATCATTGGATTTGCCGGAATTGCAATCGCTATGGGATGTATGCAAATCGTGCTTGATAAAGGTGAACAATTCAACTGGTTTGATACTCCGTGGATTTGTTGGGTTACTGGAATTTCAATATTCTCATTCATATTCTTTTACGTTTGGGAATTGGAATACAAATACCCAATTATTGATATCAGAGTTTTCAAAGACAAAAACTTTTTATACGGAACTTCAATCAGCTCAATAATCAATATCTTGTTATATAGTACACTTCTTTTAGTTCCGCTATTTTCACAAAGTTTAATCGGTTATAGCCCGTCAGCATCAGGGTTGTTAATGTTGCCGAGAGCTATGGTTTGCTTATTCGGATTATTAATTATGGGTGAAATTGCAAAACTTGTTGAAAACAGACTACTTACCGCAATCGGATTTATAATAATGGCAGTCGCTTGTTTAATGCTATCTTGCTTGAATACAACCGCCTCTATGCACAGTATAGTTATTCCAAACTTAATTCTATGCTTTGGTGTTTCTGTTGCATTCGTACCGATTTCGGCATTGTCATTCTTAACTTTACCGGCAAACAAAACCGCAGATGCAGCAGGTTTACACGCATTATTCAAAAACATTGTAACTGCGATTTCAACATCAGCAGCTTCAACATTTATTGCAAGAGGCGGACAGGTTTATCAAAACAACCTTGTAGAACATCTTGCTTGGCATAACCCTATGTATAGAATGCATTTAAACGCATTGCAACATAAATTTATGATGATGTATCCGTCCGTTGTTGCACAGAAAAAAGCTGCCGGGACACTTTATAAACAACTTATTTTACAATCAAAACTAGGCGCATTTTATGATGCCTTTTTGTGGCTAGCACTTATGGCAATAGTAGTAATTCCATTTTTATTACTATTGAAAACCAAGACAAGACGAGTAAAGGTAAATTAATTTGCCCTAACGGGATAGCACACATCTTAACAAAAATATGTCATTGCAAGTGGAGTGAAACGAAACGTCGCAATCTCATTATTTTATTTTCATTATATTTTTAATATTGATGGGATTACTACGTCGCTTCGCTCCTCGTAATGACTGTTTCATTGTCGGATTAGTAAATCCGGTCTACTAAAGTAACTAATTAGCACCCATCCCAACCTTCCCTCAATAGGGAAGGGGATTTCAGCGATTTTTTAATGCAAAAATCTTATATAAACATAAATTGAACTTATTGTTAACGATATAATCATTGTGATTACACCATATTTTAAGAATTTCATAAACGGTATCGGATAACCGTTATGAGCAGAAGTTTCAGATACAATTACGTTTGCGGCAGCTCCGATAATTGTCATGTTTCCACCCAAACAAGCACCCAATGACAAGCACCACCACAAAGGATAAGTGTATTCTCCGCCCATAGTTTTTTGGATTTCCAACAACATTGGGGTCATTGTCGCAGTGTAAGGGATATTATCAATTACACCTGAAATAAATCCTGATGCCCAAAGAATTATCATTGCTGTAGCCTCTTGTGAGCCTTTTGTTACTGCCAAAATCCATTTTGCCATCAATGCAATTCCACCTGTTGCCTCCAAGCCACCAATAATTATGAACAACCCGATAAAGAAGAAAATTGTATTCCACTCAACGTCACACAAAATATCTTTTGGTTTTTCAAACAACAACAAGAAACTTGCGCCCAACATAGCAGTAACGCATGTTTCAATATGAGTTACATCGTGCAAAACAAACCCTAAAATTACGAGAATTAACACAATTCCACTTCTTATCATAAGAGGGAAATCAGTAATTGTATGAGAGTTGTCTAAATTTGCCACTGCTTCCATTTTTTCCGGCGCAGCTTTTAAAGATTTTCTGAATATAAAAATCATCAAAGCAACTACAATCGCAAGAATTACCGCAACTACAACCGTCAACTCGTTCAAAAAGTCCATAAACGACAAACCGGCAGCACTTCCGATAATAATATTTGGAGGGTCACCGATTAATGTAGCAGTTCCACCGATATTTGATGCAAAAATTTCAGTAATCAAAAACGGTAACGGGTTAATATCCAATTGTTTAGCAATAAAGAATGTTACGGGCATAATCAAAATTACAGTTGTAACGTTATCCAAAAACGCAGATGTTACCGCAGTAAAAACACCTAAAGTCAACAAAACAAGCTTTGGATGACCTTTTGTAAACCTCAAAAGTTCATTCGCAATCCAATTAAACATACCACTACGGGTTGCAATACTAACAATTATCATCATTGATACAAGCAAGAAAATTACGTTAAAATCCACATAATTAATGAAATAATTTGAATTTATAACGCCGTCAATCGCTTTTGTTTGACTAACCAAACCTAAAATAATCGTTATTGCAGCACCCAAAAGAGCAATTGTAACCTTCGGAATTTTTTCCAGCGCAATAAACACATAAGCCACGAGCAATATTGAGGCAGAAACCACTACCCCATGCGCTTGAACCAAACTTTGCAAATGTTCAATCATATAAATCTCCTTATACTGATATATTTAATTTTTTAGTAATTCATACCTTCTTGAATAACTCTAGCTGCGCAATGATAACCTGTTCCACCTTGTTTACAGTCAGAGCTGTCACCACTAACATCTGCTCCTGCGGGAACAATTCCATCTTGAGTTAACACAAACAAGAAAATATCACGTCCTAACTTGTTAGGTCTTTTATCACCGTTTACGTCAACCAAAAACAATACAAAATTACTCAAAGTATTACGAGTTACGCCAAACAGAGTTTTATCTTCATTATTGTTATATCCATCCATAAAAATTGTAGTGCCATCAGCTAAAGTAAAAGAACGAATGTTTCCTCCCATACCAACTGCGTTATTCCAACCGGTTGGAGTACCGGCTAAAGTTTGCATTCTTTCATGCGCAGTACAAGGATTTGTTGTGTCATTTCCACAATCCTTTGTAACTTTTAAAGATTTTGCATAATATCCGTAAATTCTGTTTATTTGATCGTTACTTCCATCTCTAAAGCCCCAATCTTGTATCATACCGTGTTCTTCAACCGCATTGATAGTTGCTTGTCCCAACAAAGATTGAACCTTTTTCAATTTAGCAACATATTTTTCATTACCGGTATTATTAACAAGTGTTGGCATAGTCATAGCAGCAACCACACCGATTATACCCAAAGTTACCAAAACTTCTGCAAGTGTAAACGCTTTTTTCAACATACTTTCATCCTCCATGCGCAAATTATAGCACACGATTGAAAATCTGTAAATTATTTAAGAAAAATTTTTATTCCGGCAAAATATATTCGCAGTCCAAAATTCGTCTTGGCATATCGAAAGCTCTTATTTTAAATTCTGAATCAGGAGGAAGAATAAATGTCGAATTTACTCCCTTATCTGATTTTGCTTGAGTTAATCTCCTGCAATCGAAACCTTTTGTACCTTTCGGCAATCTTATTCGCATAATATAACCGCTACTTCTATATGGATCGCTCAACAACAACGAATCAACTGATGCCAAATCAGTGTCATAAGTTCTCGCAGTAGATACAAAAGCTTTATCAATAATTGTATCGCCGATTTCTAAATCATCTTCTACAAAATCAAGATTTTTCAAATTCCCATCTAAATTTTGAGTTCTTACACCTCTATAAACATAAGTTTCTTCAGATAATGGTTGAGCCTCATCTATCAAACGATTTAACCTATTAACTTCATCAACGTTTGAAACATTTTTACCATTTCTCATATACGAATTATAACCATAATTTCGGATAAATGAAGTCACGGCATCAACATCATCCACATTCATTTCTCTCATATCAGCAGGAATTGGTTTGGCTTGATTTTGCAAAAACATAACATTTTTCATTCTAAAATCAAGATATTCTTTAAATTTATTCCAATCACCTTCTCTATATAGTGAAATCGTGGTTTCAAAATTTTCTGTCGGCTTATCTTTTTCATCCCTAAACGCTTTGAAATACGAACTGATTTTCTTTCTCAAATTTGTTTCAAAAACGGGAGCTTTTTGAGGTTCAAGTGTTTGAACAATATCAGTTGCTTTTTCTTCCACTTTTTGAGAAGGAACACTTTTTTTACCTCTTGCAATTAAAATCCCTGCAATTACAGCACTTGCAATCGCACCGGCTCCAATCCAAAAACTTTTTTCATTAACGACAGATTTGTTTTTCTGGTTTTCAGACGGCAAACTCTTATCATCCGCCACTTTTTTAGGTTGTGCGGAAACTGATTGCGCAATTATTTTTTGATCTGATATCCCTATACTTTGCATGCTCATACGATTACAAAAACTCTAAAAAAATTTTTTTGCGCATTAATTTAAACAAATTCCATATTATTTAATGAAAAATCTGCAATCAATGAATTTATATCAGCAGAATTGTTGATAAATTTAAGTTTTCCAGACGGATATTCCTGAAAATGATAAGCAGAAGACAAAACCGCAAATTTTAACGCTTCAAACGCATTCAAAGAGGACAAATCCACCGTCAAAACTTTGCAATTTCTATCTTTTACAAATTCTTTAAAATCTTCTATTTTTGAATTTTCTCTATCAAATTTGAAGCAAATATCTTTATTCATACTAAAAAAAACGATTTATTTTTACAAAAATTAAATATTTTTGAGTAATTTAATACATTTATACGATATTTATTATATAATTTTGACAGGAGAGGGGATTAAAGGAAATGGAAACAATGATGGATGTAAGTTCAATTAACAATTTGGCTAAAAGCGTTCTTGATATTGAAGCAAAATCAATTTTGCGACTTAAAGACAATATCGGCGAAGAATTTGACAAGGCAATAGATATTTTATTCAACTGCAAAGGTCGTGTAATTATTACCGGTATGGGGAAATCAGGACTTATCGGAAGAAAAATTGCCGCTACATTAACTTCTACCGGCACACCATCATATTTTCTTCACCCAGCAGAAAGTACTCACGGAGATTCAGGTATAATAACCAGAAACGACGTTGTAATCGCTATTTCTAACAGTGGTGAAACTCAAGAATTGCTAAACCTTCTACCTTTAATAAAAAGATTTGGCGTAACAATGATAGGTATGACAGGGAATTTAAACTCAACTCTAGCGCATTCATCAGATGTTACATTAGATATTTCTGTAGAAAAAGAAGCTTGTCCGTTAAATAAAGCTCCAACAGCCAGCACAACTGCAACCCTTGCAATGGGAGATGCTTTGGCAGTATGTTTGCTTGAAAAACGAGGTTTTACAAAAGAAGATTTCTTAATTTTCCACCCGTCAGGAGCTTTAGGAAAAGGTTTTACATACAAAGTTGCAGATTTGATGTTGACAGAACCTGAAAAACTTCCTATCGCAAAAGAAACTGACAGTTTTGCAGATGTAATAGAATTGATTTCTGATAAAAAACTCGGAATGGCTATGATTGTTAATGAAGAAGGTGTTTTGACAGGCGTATTAACAGACGGCGACATCAGAAGAACATTGATTAAATACCAAAACATCAGACCACTTCTAGCCAAAGACGTTATGTCCAGCAATCCTAAACATATTTCTAAAAAAGATTATGGTGCTAGCGCACTAAACTTGATGGAAAAATTCTCCATCACAGCACTTGCCGTAGTTGATGAAAACAACAAACCTATCGGAGTTATTCATATCCACGATTTGTTGAGAGCAGGAGTTGCATAAGATGAAGATTAAATTAGCAGCTTTTGACGTTGATGGCGTAATGACAGATGGCGGAATAACTTATGATGAAAACGGCGTTGAATACAAAACTTTTAACGCAAAAGATGGTCATGGAATAGTTAGCCTAAACAAAGCCGGAATTATTACCGCTATTATTACAGGCAGAAAAAACGGGACTGTTGAACACCGTGCAGAAAATTTGAAAATTAAAGAACTTTTTCAGGGTTCAAAAAATAAAATTGCCGACCTTGAAACTATTATGCAAAAATATGGAATTTCTTTTGATGAAGTTGCTTATATGGGCGATGATATTCCGGATATTTGCATTTTAGAAAAAGTCGGATTAAAAGGTTGTCCAGCCGATGCAGTTGACGAAGTAAAAGAAATAGCAAACTTTGTTTCAACAAAATGCGGAGGCAAAGGAGCAGTAAGAGAATTTTGTAATTACATATTAAAAAAGGGGATATAAAATGTTTGAAATCAAGACACAAGCGTTTTTTGCAGCAGCGCACCATCTATTAAATTATGACGGAGAATGTGAAAATCAACACGGTCACAATTGGATGGTTGAAGTTTTTGTAAAAGGCGACACTTTAGATAAAAGTAATATTTTAATGGATTACAAAATCCTAAAAAAAGAATTGAAAGCAGTTCTTGATATGCTTGATCATAAAGATTTGAACGCTTTACCGGAATTTAAGGGAGAAAGTCCTTCTAGCGAAATGATTTCAATGTTCATTTACAACAAATTGAAAGAAAGAGTTGTTCAATTGAGCAAAGTAACTGTTTGGGAAACTCAAACATCTTGTTGCAGTTATTTTGAAGAAGACTAAAATTGGATGCATAGATGTCTAGAGGCATAGAGGCAAAGTCTATATCAAAAAGACAATAAGGCGATATGGCTATAGAGCGATAAGATTTAATAATCCGACATTATATATAAAACACTTACAGGTTTTGAAAGGGCAAAATAAAGATGAATTTTATACAAGCAATATTAATGGGAATAGTACAAGGATTGAGTGAATTTTTACCAATATCAAGTTCAGCTCACCTTGTTTTTACATCAAACTTTTACAAAGTTATGAAAAATATCCCGATTGTTCAGAGTTCAAACGAAGAAGTTTTCTTTGATATCATGGTTCATCTTGGAACTCTTATTGCCGTTTTAATTTTCTTCCGCAAAGATATTGCAAAAATTTTGAAAGCAATGTGGCATGCTTTGAAAACTAAAGATTGGTCAGATAAAGAAGCAAAATTAGGTTTATTCATCGTTGCAGGTACAGTTATTACAATCGCTCTTGCCTTACCTATCAATGAAATCGCCGAAAAATTGGTTTACAAACCTGCAATTGTTGGCGGATTATTGTTTATAACAGGTTTTACTCTTTTGTATAGCGAATACAAATCTAAAAAAATCGAAGCAAAAACTGATAATGTTGATTTAAAAACATCTATCCTAATCGGTTTGGCACAAGGTTTGGCAGCACTTCCGGGATTTTCTCGTTCAGGTTGGACAATCGCAACAGGTTTGTTCTGCGGACTAGACAGAGTTACTGCAGCAAGATATTCTTTCTTATTAAGTATTCCAATTATTTTGGGCGCATCAATGGTTTATCCGTTGGTAAAAATTGATGTTGCAGAAGCTATTGGTTATAACTGGACTGCAATTTCAGTTGGTACAATTGTTTCCGGTATAACAGGATATTTATGTATCAAATATTTCATGAAATTTATATCAAAATTTTCACTTGCAATTTTCGGTTATTACTGCATTATTGCAGGAATTGCAACCGCAGTGTTCTTTAGCATTTTTAGCTAATTTTAGCTTGTTCGGGCATTGTTAAAAATTGTAAAATTGGGTTTAATGAAATAACAAAAAAAAATATTTACAGTCGTTGTAATAACGGCATTGATGTGTGGTGGAGTAAAGATGATTTTACCAGTTAATAGCGTAGAAAACAAAATAAACTTTTCTGCAAATGGCAAGGAAGAAAAGCCTAAAACTCTTGCGTACAATCACGATACTCTTTTAAAAGACAATCTTGCCACACGCTTGCATATCGGAGTGGATAAACTCACAAATGCTTTTACCGTTTATCCTGCAAAAGGTTTTAAAGGGAGCAAAAACGCTAACTTTTACGAATTTTTGACAATGGGAAATGTTCCTTACATCGTAGGTAGCGCAATGCTTATGGGTGTATTCAACTTTGCAAACAAACATTTTTCAAACTTCGCCAGCACAAAAGCCTCTGCATTAGGTCAAAAAATGGCACTTGGAGTTTTGTTCTACGGTTTGGCTAAAAACATCTCAAAATCATTCATCAGCAAACCTGTTCAAATGGCTACAGGCATTGATACCGAAAGACCTTATGCAAAAGTAATTTACGAATTACCGGAAGACGTAAACGACACAGATATTATCAGTATTGAGCATCATAAAGTTTTTGAGAGCGTTGAATTTCCTCGTTGGGATTTGTTATATGGTGATGAATCTAAGGGACAAAAAAGAAATTACAGGTATGACAGAATTGCGAAAAAACTCGGAATGGGCGAAAATTTAAACGATTCTGATCAAGAAGTAAAACCTCGAATTAAAGAAATTATAGTAAAAGAAAATCTTGCAAAAACAATGTCATCATACCTTTGGGCTGCAACAGGCGTAGCTTTTGCATTCCAAAAACCTTGGGAAGATTTCTTTAATGTAATGACATTCAAATTCTGGAAAGGCAAAGAATTTGGAAAAAGCTTACAATCTTTCGGAAGAAATTTTGTAAAAAGTGCAAAAGCTCTATATAAAGGAGAAGGTCACGGCATAACAAAACATGCCGGCAAAGCGTTAATTGGCGTATCAGTTCTTTCTTCTGTTTTGGGCGTAGTAAACACTTTATCAAGTTCACACAAACCATCAAAGGTCGGAACTGCTGATGTAATTAATAAAAACGAAAAGTATGTGGTAAACTAAAATGACATCAAATCTAATTCAAAATTACATAGCAACTAGCAGCGTAAGACCTCAGCCACAACCGATTAAAGCTAAGGAAAATATTCCTGTACAAAAACCAAAACCGAATTTTGATATTGAACAAGAATTAAATAACCGAACATTCATCAAACCGCTAAAGGGTAAAGGAAGATTGTTAAACGGCAATATTTTCAATGCCCCTGCAATTATGGTAAAAGATGCAATGTACGACGTAAAAGCTTTCAAACACGCAATGAGCGGTAAAGCTAACGACCATGAACTCGGCAAATTGAACGATGTCGGTTTAAAACTCGGCGGACTTGCAATTGCAGGATATTTATTTACCAAAAAACAAACTCCCGTAACAAAAGGAATGGAATTCGTCGGACTAGGATCATTTTTGGCATCAATGGCTATTTGGCCTAAACTCGCAATTCAATTGCCTGCTTATTTAATTCATGGCGTTAATGTTCAAAAGCAATATGAAGACAGTTTCGGCAGAAAGAAACCATTCTATCAAGATCCTCAATTTATTCCTTGGGACTTGTATTCTGACAAAGAAATCGACAAAATGGGCAACAGATTGGGAGTTCCAAAAGATATTGAAAACAGACGTGATGCAATTCAAGAAAAAATGAAAAAAATTGCTATCCAAAATAATACTTTGTGGATGTTGACTGCAGGTTTTGCAACTCCTGTAATGAGTGCATTGATTTGTAACCAAACAGAACCTTTCCTTGCAAAATGGCTAAATAACAGAAAGAATAAAAAAGCCGATGAGATTTTATCAAACATCGACACTTATTCTCAAAAATATCAAAACAACGCAACAAAAAACAATATTGAAGAATTAATTAACCAATTTGGCGGAAAACCTGTAAACGATGAGTTAATCAACAAAACTGTCGAAGCTTTTGACGGAATGGATGCGATTACAGCAGAAAATCTTAAAACAGATTTGAAAGAATTGATGACAACAAAAACTTTTGCGATTAACAATGACACTGCAAAAGCTATCAGCGAAAATCTTAAATCTCAATTCAAAGGCAAAGCGTTTAGTGAAGATGCAATAAATGCGATTATTCCGAACGCTGAAAATATGCAAAAAATCTTTGAAAACAAAAATTTTGTTAATTCAAATACAGAAATCAAAGATTTGAAACAAATCAGCGACGAGATTTTGAGAACTGTTAAAAAGAATGTTGAAACTTTCAACCAAAACAAACCGGAAGCAGAACAACTTGATTTTGAATACATCAAACGCTTAATCAGAAGTAACAAAACCGAAAATCATCCTATCAAGAGTGTTTTGAGCAAATCTACATCTGCGACATTCACACCGGAACTTCAAACTAAATTGCGTGATATCGCAACTGCTTACGACAGTTTTAATGCAAAAACAAACGCTCTTAACGAATATGCCGTAATCAAAGTTGGCTCAGCTCCAGAAACTGTTATCGCAAATTACTGGAATAACGTTTCAAAAGACTTGTTAAAAACTATCGGAATTGATTATAAAGAAATTGAAAAAGTTCGCTTTGACCGCAATCTTACAGGCGAATTGTTAAGAAACAAAATCGAACATATCGTTTCTGATGACGGACTTTATAACAAAGTTATGAAAGATTTGGTTTCTAAAGTTGCAGCTATTGATACGGAAGTAAAACCTAGCGACATCACAATGTATGATGAAAAAGTTGATACTTTGTTTAATGAGTTTGGAAAATTCTTGAACGATAACAAATTATCAAGAACCGCAAAAGCCGTAAATGGCGTAAACGAACACGATACTGTCGGAACTTTGAAAAACATACAAAAATCTTTTGCATCAGAAAGATTAACCGGCGTAAAAAGTTCGTTCTACAGACTTATCAATACATTAGATTTCTACAGAAGAATTTCTAATAACGTAAACGAAATTGATATTTTAAAAAAATATCCTCGTGAAGTTAGAGAAGAACTTATTGAATTATGCAAAATCATTACACTTCAAGGTCATTCTTCTGACAACGCAACAAAATTCTATATGCTAAGAAACCCTAACCCGTCTGACGATATGTCTGATTTGGTAATCAAAGACGGCAAAGTTCAAAACAAATACTTTGGCAAAGGCGCAGCGCACACAACAACAGATATTCCGAACGACAAATTCTTCTATCAACGAGCAATGCAACTTATGTTTGAAGACAAGATGGATAAGGCGACAGAATCAGTTCTTGACAACAGTTTGATTAAGACTAACTTCACAGACTACAGAGAACAAGTAGCAAATATCATCGGCGGCGAAACTTATTTTGCAAAACCTCGTCACAGAATTAGACCTGAAAATGGAACAGGTTCAGAACTTAAATTCTTGTTGACAGGTATTGCGCCAGATGAATTGTTCTTTAAAGCCGGACAACAAGCTTTTAACACTAAAAAATGGTTCAAGATATTTGGAACATTTGGCGCAGGATTGTTAGGTGTAACTGTTTTAGCACAATTTTTCTTTGGGAAAATGCCGAACAAAAAGGTGGATAAAAAATGATAAATTCAACTAATTTATTAACAATTAAATCAAATCAAATCAACCACACAACTTTTTCCGGTGCGGCAGCTCCTGTTACAAATCCTCAAACTCAACCAAAGACAACAAATTCAGGCTTGTTAAACACTTATTTGAACAATATGGCAATGATTAATGCTCCTGTTGTAAAAGTTCAAAAACCTGAAACCACTGCTCCTGTGAATTATCACAACGATTTGAGGACTTTGTTCAAAAATAACGAAGCCAAAATTCTTATGATTGTTCCTAGAACTTTCAATGCACAAGACAAAAACGGCAACGAATATATTGATGGCGACGAAATTCACGGAACATTTTTGAACGCTATCGACAGACTAGATGAGGTTAAAGCGGATGGATTTAACACCCTTCACGTACTTCCGATTAACCCGACAGGAAAAATGAAAGCGATGGGAACTGCAGGTTCTTTGTATTCACCAAAAGACTTGTTAGCAATCGATCCTAACCTTATTGATCAAAAAGACCCGAGAAGTGACAAAGAACAGTTTAAAGCTTTTATTGACGAATGCCATAAACGCAATATCAAGGTAATGATTGATTTGCCAAGTTGCGCCTCTTACGATATGTTCCTAGAACACCCTGAATGGATGGCTATGGAAAGCGATGGACTTGCTAAAACTCCACAAGGATGGAACGATATCAGAATGTTTCAACCTTGGAAAGACGAAGGCAAAAGAACTTTGAACCCTAAATTGTTGGAATTGCATAAACAATTTGTTGATATGTGCATAGATTTAGGCGTTGACGGAATTAGAGCCGATGTAGCAAGAGCGAAACCTGTTGAATTTTGGGATGTTTTAATCCCTTATTCTCACATGAGAGATCCTGAATTTGGCTGGCTTGCAGAAACTTATACTTATGAAGATGCTTCCCCACAAGCCAATATGCCTTATGATAGACCGCAAGACTCTTTGCGTGCAGGATTTGATATGATTTACGGACAATATCATATTTTTCACGAATTTCCTGATGCGACAACATTTATGAACTACGTAAAAGAACAACTTGATATGTCATACAGTTTGCCGAAAGGAAAATCTTTAATCGGTTCTTTTGCGACACACGATGACATTTCACCGATGTTTCACGGCGGAGCAGATTACTGCAACTTAACAATGGGCTTGCAAGCAACTTTGCCTATGCTTAACCCTTATATCGTTGACGGTTATCAATCAGGCGACAATTATTCTTACAAATACGAAGATAGCCACAACCCTGTAACACAAACAGATAACAACGAAATGACCGTTCACAGAGGCAGACTTGATATCTTCAACCTATCAAGAAAACCTGGTGGCGAACAACCTGAAATCGGTAAATTTATGAAAAGCGCATTTGATATGCGTGAAAAATACAAAGACGTAATAACAAAAGGAACATTTATCCAATTAGACAAATCTAAGGATAAAAACGACCAAGTTATCGCTTACGCAAGACATTTGAACGGCAAAACCCTTCTAGTTGTAGCAAACAAAAACGTAAACCGCCCGACTGCTTGCAAAATCAAAGTTCCTACTCTAAAAGCTGACCAAAAGTTGGAAAACCTTCTTCCTTCATACGGACAAGAAAGTATTCTACAAGCTCACGACAATGAGTTGAGCGTAAATCTTGGTCCTGCAAGAGTTCACGTATTTGAAATTGATACTCCGAATATTGAAAACTATTGCAACAAAATTTATAGACAAAACATATAAAACGCAAAATAAGAAGGCACATTAAATAAACATCAGTTACAGCCGTTACATCTGACGGCTGTATTTTTTGATTTTTTTTAATGTTTGAGTTAGAATATTCAGGCGAGGTATAAATATGCTACAAGAATTTATTAGTTCAAAAATACACAGAGCCACAGTTACAGATGCAAATCTTAACTATGTAGGTTCAATTACGATTGACGAAGCGTTGATGAACGCATCAAAAATTAAAGAATGGCAAAAAGTTGATATCCTAAACATCAATAACGGAGAAAGATTTCATACTTATGTAATCAAGGGAAAAGCTAATTCCGGAATGATTTGCCTAAACGGAGCAGCAGCTAGAAAAGCTCAACCGGGAGATAAAGTTATTATTATTGCTTATGGATTGTACAATCCGGAAGAATTGAACGATTACAAGCCGACAATCGTAATCGTTGATGATGAAAACAAGGTTACGCAATCTAAATAGAAGAACTTGTCATTGCGAGTGGAGTATAACGAAATGTCGCAATCTCATTTATATTAAAGTAGCCAACTGTGACAACATTGAAAATAACTTAATATACCCTGAACCAAGTTCAGGGTATATTAATGTTGATAATATATTGCGCAACAAGTGTGCGATGACATGGAATAGTGATATGAATGGAAATAACTTTACTGATAAGGTCTATTCACTATTCTCCACTCACTAATTTTTACCGATAAGGACTTTTCACGTTTCACTTCTCACTTTTCACTAAAGACACTTGCCTTTACTCTTGCAAAAGTCCTAATCACATTTAAAACTATCTATAATTAGTAAACTGCAACGGATAATCGTATTTTTCTTCGTTACTTCTCAACAATCTGATAACTTCCTGCAAATCATCTTTATCCTTGCCTGAAACTCTAACCTGATCGCCTTGAATTGAAGCTTGAACTTTCTTTTTTGTTTCTTTAATATCCGCAACAATCTTTTTCGCCAATTCCTGATTTAATCCTTTTTTAAGGTTAATAACCTGACGAACTTTACCACCTAAAGCGTTTTCAGCCGGTTGTGGGTCAAGTATTCTTGTACTCAAATTTCTTTTTACCAATTTTGTTTGCAAAATATCATAAATATTTCTCAATTTCATATCGTCGCTTGTCGTAATAGTAATCGCTTTATCCCCTTCTAATTCAACAGATGAACCGGAATCTTTCAAATCAAAACGAGATGCCACATCCCTTTTTACCTGATCAACCGCATTAACCAATTCTTGTTTATCAAATTCTGATACAACATCAAAACTGCAATCTTTTGCCATAATATAACTCCCTTCTTTTTTACTTTTTTGAAAATCATAGCACAGAAAAGCGTAAGATTAAATACCTTACGCTGATATATTTTTGGGGTTGTATATTATAAAAATTTTATATTTATTAACTGTCATTACGAGGAGCGCAGCACGTAGTAATCGCATTTATATAATCCCCCTCCTCGAAATCTAAGATTTCGGTCCTCCCACAAGTGGAGGACATGATAGTTCTACGGGGTTTTCTTTTTACCCTTAAACACATTTTTTATAGAATTCCAAGTTGATGCGAAATATTTTTTCACACCGCCGGATTTTTTAATACTTTTTCTTAAAGGAGCAATACTTCCGAGCGCAACAATTGTACCTAAAGCTATTAAAACCTTTTTGAAAGTATGTTTATCTTCATTCGATTTTTGGTTCATTATTTCAACTTTATCACGATCAGGTTGTTGTTGCATACGCACACCGCCAAGATAAGATGTATTACCGGTCATTCCGCCATACATGCCTGTACCATAGCCATACATTCCCATCGGCATTCCCATAGTAGGAAGTGTACTGTTCGCCAAGTCCTGATGAATTATCGGCGTGTCAAAATCTCCACCAATCATAATGGTTTCTCCAAACTTTATTACCAACCTTACATTTATATAAAGTATTTTTTTAGTTCAAAATTTACTTTTTTATTAAGGAATGTTAAATTATTTCCTTCCCTAGAGGTAAGGGGCGGGATGAGTGATATCCCGTAGGGAAAACATAATAATCGAAATTAGCACCCACCTTTATCCTCCCTCATAAGGGAGGAATTTTTTGCTCCTTTCCCTAAAAGAGGGAAGGGATGGGGATGGGTGATATCCCGTAAGGAGAAAGTGATAATCTAAATCAGCCACAGCTTACATCACCTCTCACAAAACGTGACATTTAGTCACCTTTTGTTCGGCACAGTCTTAATGGAGGACAATTTTATCCCCCTTGCAAAGGGGAAATAAAAGGGGGGATTGAAATTAATAATATACAAACAAAAAAACAGAGGCTGATTTCTCAACCTCTGTTTTCTTAAACACATCTATCTAAATATTGTAAAACTATTTAGCAGCTTTAGCAGCAGCGTCGAATACTACTGAAAATGCTTCAGGATCTCTAACTGCCAAGTCAGCCAACATTTTTCTGTTAACAGTGATGTTAGCTTTTTTGCAAGCGTTTACAAATCTAGAATAGCTCATGCCACGTTCTCTAACAGCTGCGTTAATTCTTACAATCCATAAGCTACGCATGTTACGTTTTGTAGCACGTCTATCTCTGTAAGCATATTTCAAAGCTTTCATAACTGCACAGTTTGCAACTTTGAAAATTCTGCTTCTTGCACCAATAAAGCCTTTAGCTAGTTTTAATATTTTTTTATGTCTTTTGCGTAATACATTACCACGTTTTACTCTCATTTACCTGCCTCCTATCTTGCATACTTTCTGTAAGGTAACTCTTTTGAAATCAATTTGAAATGTGAATCAGAAATTGAAATCATTTTGAAAATTCTGCGTTTTCTAGAAGCAGATTTGTGTTGAAGTAAGTGGCCGATACCAGCTTGTCTTCTAACAATTTTACCTGTTGCAGTAACTTTGTAACGTTTTGCACCAGATTTGTGTGTTTTCATTTTTGGCATTTTAACCTCTTTCTGTGCATAGCACGACTTTTCGATTACTTTGAAACTTCAGGCATACCAAAGCCATAAAATTTCTGTCAATTAATTATAATATGCAAAATCTTTATTTGCAAGGGGATTTAAAATTTTGTTAAGTCCGACACTGTAGTTTCAAGCACCTCAGCGATTTCAATTATTGTATCGAGTGAAGGTTTTGAAAACGCAACCTCAATTTTCCCTACAAAATTTAGGCTCATATCTAGTTTGTCAGCAAGTTCTTGTTGAGTTAAACCAAGTTTTTTTCGCCTCATTTTTATATTTTTGCCTAACATTTTGTAAAAATCCATACGTACAGTTTATACGTAAGCGATAGGCAAATATACGTACTATTGATACGTAGATTAACAAAATAAGATATGGCAAAATTAACACAAAAAGGAGATTTTATGAAAAATAGAGCTTTCACTCTAGCAGAAGTTTTAATCACACTCGGCATAATAGGGGTTGTTGCAGCATTAACAATACCTAGTTTAATTAACTCATACAAAGATAAACAATTCAAAACTGCATACAAAAAGGCTTATTCTGATATGCAAAATGTATTTCTTGATGCGATATTTGAAGGAAGTTTAACAAGAAACAAACAATTTGATGTAAAATCGACAGAAGAAGAATTTGGAATTATGAAAGAAAAGTTTAAAATTGTTACCGATTGTGGAAAAGAAATTTCAGCTTGTTGGGGAGAAGGTGAACTGATTGGGGAAGGGAGTTCTTATCCTAAAGACGTAGAATCCACCTGCTTTACAGATGCTTCCGGAAGAAGTTGGTGTACATATTATAATGCTGAAAATATTTTTTTAGTGGATACAAATGGGTTAAAACTACCAAACAAATTTGGAAAAGACAGGTGGTATTTTGTTCCTGCTAATGAAAATGGAAACAGAACTGGTATTGCAGCTAACTATAAAAAAATTGCACCGTTTATTAATTCTGATATAAATAATAAAGATGTTTGGTGTCACTATCCTCCTTGTAATTTTAAAAGTTGGCTATATGAATAAAAAAGTAGGGCGGGATACCTATCCCGCCGTTTTGTCAATCTATTAATAAAATCTCTGAACTACAGGAAGGTTTACTCCATTACAGAATGAACGTTCTGTCAATCTTACCCCCAAACATCCCTGATGACGTTTGAATTGCATTCTGTAGATTTTTCTAACAACTTCATCAACAATTGATTTGTCATATTTCTTGCAAATCTCGTCAATCGGCATATTTTGCTCAACATACATTTCAATAACATCATCCAAAATCGCATATTCAGGCAATCTGTCTTGATCTTTTTGTCCCGGATGAAGTTCTGCCGATGGAGCTTTATCAATAATTTCTTGCGGAATTATTTCGCCATTTCTGTTGATAAAGTTTGACAATTTATAAACATTAGTTTTAGTCAAATCACAAATCATATTAAATCCACCTGCCAAATCGCCGTACAATGTACCAAATCCCATTGCGCTTTCAGATTTGTTACCGGTTGACAAAAGCAATCTGCCTTCTCTGTTTGAATAAAACATCAAAATCAACGCTCTCAACCTAGCCTGCAAATTTTCTTCTGCCAAATCATGCAATCTTTCTCTATCCTTCATAAAAGCGTCAAACAAAGGGGTAATCGGCTCTTTTACAGTCTTAATTCCTAAGTTTTCTGCCAATTTCAAGCTATCCACAACACTGCCTTCTGATGAAAACATACTAGGCATTAAAACACCCAAAACATTTTCTTTTCCAACTGCCTCAACTGCTAAAGCTGCCGTCAAAGCACTGTCAATTCCGCCTGACAAACCTAATACAACCTTTTTAAATCCTGTATTTTCACAATACTCTCTCAACGCAAAAGTTGTAACATCATAAACCTGTGATTGAATGTTTTCGTCGTTAAATTCAATAACTCTTGCAAAATCGACCGTATCAATATCTTCTTTGCACAAAGGCATTTGCATAACAAGTTCGTTATTCGCATTTTTCGCAAAACTTCCACCGGCATAAACATTTTCATCCGCAATTCCCAAAGCGTTTACATAAATAAAATCGCTATGAGTATGAATTTCGTCAACAAAATCTTTATACGTATTCATTGCGTAATATCTGTTTTTTGCCAAAATATACAAGTCACAATCAACATCTTCAATAAACGTATCAGAAACAAAAACTTTCTTTCCACAAATATCAAAAACACCATAATCAGCGACTTCAACTTCTCCATTACGGATTAAAATATCACCCAAAATAATATTTTGTTTATAATTTTTAGCCGCGATTTCTTGATACAACTTTGTTTGAGCGGACATACAATTGTCATCAAAAACCATATCTTTTCCGCCCAAATCCTCAATATCTACTTGCGGAAAAACAATCAAATCACAGTCTGAATTAATATTTTTTATTATATTTTCTAAATTAAATTTAAAATCTGCTGTTTTTAATCTTATTTGTGCTACTATAGTTTTCATTTTTTCACCCTCTTAAATTTATTTTAATTTCAAATAATTAACTTTTTCCCAACTCAAATCAAGATATTTAACCTTTGAATCAACCATCTTAACTTGAGGCAAAATAGACGGAATACGTTCTATTCTCTTATATACACTGTCATCAAGTCTACCCAATCTGATGTTTACAGTCTTTATTTTCACATAAACATCATTCGGGTTTCTCAAATCAATATATTCAACTTTTTCTTTTGAATATGTTTCGACGTAATTTTTAATTTTTTCTAATTCGTGAATTTTATTCAAATCCCATTTTCTGTAATCATCGCCCTTGTTGCCATAAGACAGAATTTTTATTGTCGGATATTGAGTTTTTAATGGCAAAAATTCACGGCCGATTAATTTTCCATCTGTTGTGAAAAATGCTACAGGTTGAGCCTTTTCATCCGGTGCAATCATCATTACGGGAATTCTTTCTTTCAAAATAATCTGTATTCTTGCAGGGAAAGCGTAACGTCTGATATAAACATCTTCCACAGGCGCAAGCTTCATCAATTCTTTTTTAATAGCTCCGGTTCTAGCCATATAAATCGGCACATTTGGGACATTACTGTTTTTCAACAATACAAGAATTTTATGAGAAGGCACGATATTGTTATTTATGATTTCAACAGAATTTCCACCAACATGGTTAAATGCGTTTTTATCCATAAACCAACCGTGACATTTCAAAGCATAACCAAGTCCGCCAATCAATAATAAAGATAAAATAAATCGCATAAACGCCCTAAAACGCTCTTGTTTCATCCTTCCTTTACGAACAAGACGTTCTCTGCGTTTTTTCTTAACAAGATGTTTTCCATCCGTAATCGGTTCTTCCTCAATAATTTCGGAATATTCAACCGCTTCTACATGGATTTCTTGAAAATCATTATTCTCGTTTTGATTGTTGTTGTCACTCATTTATTTATTTAATCCTACGCTGTTCAAGATTATTTGTACCAAACTGTCGTAATCAATTCCCATAGCTGCTGCTTGAGCCGGCAAATCACTTGTTTCAGTCATTCCAGGACTTGTATTAATTTCCAAAACATAAGGAACATCACCAACAATATGAAAATCAACTCTTGAAACACCTGAACAACCTGCAACTTCAAAAGCTTTTAATGCAATTGCTTTAACTCTTTTTGTCATATCTTCTGAAATTTCGGCAGGCAAAACAAATTCTGTCATACCTTTTGTATATTTGCATTCGTAATCATACCATTCATGTTTTGGTCGCATTTCCAAAATTTCAGTAACCGTTCTATCTGCACCATCACCCAAAACTCCAACTGTTGCAGCTTTTCCAACAAGATATTCTTCAATCAAAACATCGTCGTTATATTGAACTGCGTCTTTATAAGCTTTTTCCAACTCATCAGGAGTATTAACCTTTGTCATACCAAAGCTTGAACCTTCACAAACAGGCTTTGTAATCAACGGATATTTCAAATCCTTAGTTTTTTCAACTACATCATCGCCTTTTTGGACAAAAACAGATTTAATCAATGGAATGTCCTTGCAAGTTGAAAGTATTCTTTTTGTGTATTCTTTATTCATACAAACAGAACTTGCCATAACTCCGCAACCTGTATAAGGGATTTGCAAGATTTCCAAAATACCTTGAATGCAACCATCTTCGCCGTATTTTCCGTGCAAAGCGTTGAATGCGTAATCGTAATTTCCGGCTTTCAATTTGCTTGCAATATCTTTATCTACAACAACCAATTCTGCGTTTTTATAACCTAATCTTTGCAAAGCGTCATAACAACCTTTACCAGATCTCATTGAAACTTCAGCTTCAGATGACATCCCACCGCAAAGCACTG
>ERZ808267.126-NODE-126-length-33349-cov-5.551721_pt1 | contig 33349 bp, 30 predicted proteins | sample MGYA00521241_ERZ808267 | MGnify/ENA primary metagenome ERZ808267 (study PRJEB31516, sample SAMN03275592) | gut metagenome | biome: mammalia-associated habitat; material: feces | host: Papio cynocephalus | place: Kenya | collected 2012-07-19 ...
AGAATCCGAAGAAAAATAATACCAAGGGTTTTAACCACTTTTTTTGAGTGGAAAGCATGAGAAAAATTTTCAAAAAAGGTAGACTATTTTGTCGATTTATGAGAAAATATATGCGATGATGTTTTTTTAAAATATTTACATTTGAAAGGAGTCTCAAAATGATTTATTCACATGAGGTAGAGAACATGTGCCCAGTTGCTCAGGGTGTAAACCATGGTTGTGCGCCAATCCCTGAAGAAGCAAAATGGGTAAAGGCAAAAGAAGTAAAAGACATTTCCGGTTTAACACATGGTGTGGGCTGGTGTGCACCACAGCAGGGTGCGTGCAAGCTTACTCTTAATGTTAAGGAAGGTATAATACAGGAAGCATTGGTAGAGACTATCGGTTGTTCAGGTATGACTCACTCAGCTGCTATGGCTGCAGAGATTCTTCCGGGAAGAACTGTTATGGAGGCACTTAATACTGACCTTGTTTGTGATGCTATTAATACTGCCATGAGAGAATTATTCTTACAGATTGTTTATGGACGTTCACAGAGTGCATTCTCAGAGGATGGTCTTGCTATAGGTGCCGGTCTTGAGGATCTCGGAAAGGGTCTCCGTTCACAGGTTGGTACTATGTATGGTACTCTTAAGAAGGGACCTCGTTACCTTGAGATGGCTGAAGGATATGTTACAGGTATTGCTCTTGATGCTGATAATGAGATTATCGGATATCAGTTTGTCAGTCTTGGAAAGATGACAGATTTCATCAAGAAGGGTGATGATCCTAACACAGCTTGGGAGAAGGCTAAGGGACAGTATGGTCGTGTTGCTGATGCAGTTAAGATCATTGATCCTAGAGAACAGTAGGAGGTAAGTGAAGATGGCATTATTTGAAGCATATGAGAGAAGAATTAAGCAAATTGAGGCTAAGCTTGCTGAGTATGGTATCAGTTCCATAGAGGAGGCTGAGAAAATTACAAAGGATGCAGGTCTTGACGTATATAAGCAGGTTGAGAGTATTCAGCCGATTTGTTTTGAAAACGCAAAGTGGGCTTATACTGTAGGTGCTGCCATTGCAATCAAAAAGGGCTGCAGAAAGGCTGCAGAGGCTGCGGCAGCTATAGGAGAGGGACTTCAGTCATTCTGTATTCCGGGTTCGGTTGCAGATACCCGTAAGGTTGGTCTTGGACATGGTAACTTAGGAAAGATGCTCCTTGAGGAGGATACTAAGTGTTTCTGTTTCCTGGCCGGTCACGAGTCATTCGCAGCAGCCGAGGGTGCAATCGGCATTGCAGAGAAGGCCAATAAGGTTCGTAAAGAGCCACTCAGAGTTATTCTTAACGGACTTGGCAAGGATGCAGCTCAGATTATTTCAAGAATTAATGGTTTCACTTTTGTTGAGACTGAATATGATCCATACACAAACACTGTAAAGGAAGTTTTCAGAAAGTCTTACTCAGAGGGACTTCGTGCCAAGGTTAATTGCTATGGTGCAAATGATGTTTGCGAAGGTGTTGCAATTATGCACAAGGAGGGTGTTGATGTATCTATTACCGGTAACTCAACTAACCCAACAAGATTCCAGCATCCTGTTGCAGGTACTTACAAGAAGGAATGCATCGAGCAGGGTAAGAAGTACTTCTCCGTAGCATCAGGTGGTGGTACTGGACGTACACTTCATCCTGATAACATGGCAGCCGGTCCTGCATCATATGGTATGACAGATACTATGGGACGTATGCATTCAGATGCACAGTTCGCAGGTTCTTCATCAGTTCCTGCACACGTTGAGATGATGGGTCTTATCGGTGCCGGAAACAACCCAATGGTTGGTATGACAGTTGCAGTTGCGGTTTCCATTGAGGAAGCAGCAAATGCCGGTAAGTTCTAGATATTCCAGACGTTAAAAAATAGATGGTCAGGCTTGCCTGATTGTAAATACCCTCTTTATCGGATAAACCGATAAAGAGGGTATTTTTATGGTGAAAATAGCAAATAAATATGGTAAACATATATTTACATATCTTAACATTTATTATATGATATATCTTGTCTGATTTTGGACATAAATGCGGAAAGGTTGGTATACCAAATGAGCGATACACTAATCGAGTTCAAAAATGTAAAAAAGATTTTTGATGACACTGTTGTGGTAGAGAATTTTAACCTTGAGGTAAAAAAAGGAGAGTTTGTAACGCTTCTTGGACCTTCAGGCTGTGGAAAAACTACTATGCTGCGTATTCTTGGTGGTTTTGAGCTTCCTACGGAAGGAACGATACTCCTTGATGGAAAGGATATAAGCATGCTGCCACCTAACAAAAGGCCTATAAACACGGTTTTTCAGAAGTATGCACTATTTCCTCATTTAAATGTATTTGATAATGTAGCTTTTGGATTAAAGCTGAAAAAATTATCTAAAAAAGAGCAGGATGAGAAGGTAAAAAGGGCATTGGCTCTTGTTGACCTTGAAGGCTTTGAAAAAAGAACCATAGAAACCCTTTCCGGCGGACAGCAGCAGCGAATTGCCATAGCAAGGGCCATAATTAATGAGCCGGAGGTTCTGCTTTTGGATGAATCATTAAGCGCTCTTGATTATAAGATGAGAAAAGAAATGCAGGTTGAACTTAAAAACATGCACAAAAAGCTTGGTATTACATTTATATTTGTTACCCATGATCAGGAAGAAGCATTAACAATGTCTGATAAGATAGTTGTAATGGCAGATGGTGAAATACAACAGATTGGAACACCGGAAGAAATATATAATGAGCCTAAAAATCTTTTTGTAGCTGACTTTATAGGGGAAAGTAACATATTCAAAGGAACTATGACGGGGTATCATAAGGCAAGGTTCTGTGGAACAGAATTTGAATGTGTCGATGATTATGAAAAGGATATGGTTATTGATGCTGTTATAAGACCGGAGGATATAGCTATCACATCCGAAGATAAGGGGCAGTTCACCGGAACGGTTATCTCCTCTGACTTTAAGGGAACGTTTTATGTTGTAGCAGTGCAGGCAGGTAAAAATGAGATAGAAATCCACAGCCTGAATTCATATAAACCGGGGACTGCTGTGGGGCTTTTCATTGAACCTGACAATATTCATATAATTCCATATGACAGCAGCATTAACCACTATGAGGGAGTAGTTGTATCCGGGCATGAGGAGGATAAGCTTCACATTGAGTTTGCGGACTTTGAACTTGATATTACACCGGACAGATTAATTCCCGGCTTAACAATGAGTGATTATCAGGTCAGGGATAAGAATGGAGAGAAAGTAGAGCTTTTGGGAAAGCGTGTAGAGGCGTCCTTTGTTCCTTCCGATGCAACCCTTACCGACCAGGCAGAGGAAGGACTTATCCGTGGTAATATATTTTCGTTTATATATGTTGATGACCATTACAGATATACTGTCAGAACCAAATCCGAGGAGGATTATGTTGTAAACGATGAATATTTATGGAATCAGGAGGATTATGTAGGTGTAATAATTCCTTCTGACAAAATGAATTTTAAGGTTATAGAGGTAGAAAAGGATGAGGAATAGTATGCTTTCAAAAAGACAGCTGGCAATACCATATATTATATTTCTTACACTGTTTGTAATTTTGCCACTGCTGGTTGTTATATACTATGGTTTCACCGATAAAGACGGAGGAGTATCATTTTACAATTTTGTAAGGTTTTTCAAAAACGGTAAAACCATAGGTACATTGGTTTACAGTGTTGCTATTGCGGTATTAACTACATTTTTTTGTCTGGTAATGGCATATCCGGTGGCTCTGATTATTGCGAAAGGCACCTATGACAGACATACAAAATTTCTCATGGTATTTGTTTTACCCATGTGGATTAACTTTACCTTAAGAGTTACAGCATTAAAGGAAATATTAACTCTTATTGAAGGAAATCTGGCATATCATCAGTTTTTTAATACTATACTCTGTATGGTATATGACTTTCTGCCTTTTATGATAATGCCGATTTACAATTCCCTTACCAAGCTTGACAATGGGCTTATTGAAGCGGCAAGGGATCTTGGAGCAAGCAAGGCACAGGTTTTTCTTAAGGTAATTCTTCCGTTGTCTGTTCCGGGAATTGTAAGTGGAGTTACTATGGTGTTTCTGCCATCAATGACAAATTATGTTGTACTTGATATGATTTACAACAGCACATATATTATGGGAAGTCTTATAGGAAGTTATTTCAGTGCATATGACTGGCATAATGGCTCAGTCATATCCATAATATTGCTCATTATAATATTAGGTGTAACAGCGTTGTCAAACAGATTCAGTAAAGACAAGGGATAGAGAATAGTAAGGACTTTTAAGGAGAAAAAAATGGGAAAAATATTTCAACATATTGTAATATGGTTCGTTTTGCTGTTCCTGTATGCGCCGATAGTTATACTTATGGTATATAGCTTTACGGACTCCACAATGATAGGCACAATAAGAAATTTTTCTGTGTCAAATTATGTTACTCTTTTTACTACTCCGGAAATAATAGATATGATTATAGGTACATTTTCACTGGCTATAGTTGTAGCAGCTATTTCCACCCTGCTTGGAACTACAGGAGCCATAGGAGCCTTTTATTCCAAACGGAGAACACGGGGAGTTATAGAAATGGCAAATCAGATACCTATAGTGAACGCGGATGTAGTAACAGGATTTTCCGTATGCATACTGATGATTGTATTTTTTAAGATAAGAAAAGAAACATTTATACCTTTGATAATTGGTCAGACGGCACTTTGTACTCCTTTTGTATATCTGTCCGTATTGCCAAGATTAAAGCAGATGGATTATCAACTGTACGAGGCAGCTATGGATCTGGGTTGTACTTCTTCTATGGCACTTAAGAAGGTGGTTATACCTCAGCTTGTTCCGGGCATTGTTTCAGGATTTATGACAGCAATAACTCTTTCGCTGGATGACTATTTTATAACAACATATACGAAACCGGCTACCTTTGATACCATAAGCACTTATGTTGTCAATGCCACAAGAGGCTCCAGAACCGAAATCAAGACAGCACTTTGGGCCTTGTCAACTCTTATTTTTTTGCTGGTGGCCATATATGTTATAACATTGAACTTTACAGGAAAAAAGAAAAGACAGAAATAGTCAGACTATGGGCTATGGCTGGTTTGCTTAGATGGAAAGAGGAAAATACATGAAAAGAAAATTAAAAAGAATAGTTTCCTTCATTTTGTGTCTTGCCTTGATGACAGGAAATATGTGTTTTATGTCCGGCTGTGATAATTCCCATTCTGATGATGAAATAGTATTGCGAATCAGTAACTGGGAGGAGTATATTGATGAAGGCGGCTGGGATGACAGTGAAACCATAGAATTGGATAATGGTGTAAGCATATGTGCCGATGAAGGAATAGTGGATGAGTTTGAAGACTGGTATTATGAAACCTATGGAAAAAGGGTAAGGGTGGAATATTCAACCTTTGGAACGAATGAAGAATTGTATAATCAACTGTCCATGGGAGATCATTATGATCTGGTTTGCCCTTCGGAATATATGATTATGAAAATGATGACCGAGGATATGCTGGTGCCTTTTTCTGAGGAATTTTATGATGTAGGAGACGAGTATAACTATTATGCAAAGGGTGTTTCACCATATATAAGAAAGGTTTTTGATAATCTTACTATAGACGGACAGCCTTTGTCGGCATATGCGGCAGGATATATGTGGGGAACACTTGGAATAGTTTATAATCCCGAATATGTATCCCATGAGGATGCGGCACATTGGAATATGCTTTTGATGGACAAATATGATAAGAGGGTGACAATAAAAGACAGCGTAAGAGATGCATATTTTGCCGGAAACAGTATTTATAATGAGGATTTGCTTATGTCGGAGGATTTTATCAATTCACCGGGGTATTATTCGGAAATGGAGAATATACTCAATGCGACAGACAGTGCGACTGTCAATGCGGTTGAGGACATATTGTCTGACATAAAAAAGAATGCGTATTCGTTTGAAACTGACAGTGGAAAGTCTGATATGGTCACCGGTAAGGTTGTTGCCAATCAACAATGGTCAGGAGATGCTGTGTATACCCTTGATCAGGCAGAGGAAGATGGTGTATATTTGTGCTATTCTACACCTGAGGAGGCAACCAATTTATGGTTCGACGGCTGGTGTATGCTTAAGGATGGTATAGATGGTGATATTGAAAAGCAGATGGCGGCGGAGGCCTTTGTCAATTATGTTTCTAAGCCGGAAAATGCTATCCGCAATATGTACTATATAGGATATACTTCGGTTATTTCAGGAGGAGATGACGAGAGTGTATTGATGTATGCCAATTATATGTATGCTGCAGAGGATGAAGAAGGGGAAGAATACGGAGAAAATCAGGAAACAGATATTCTTGTAGATTATCCCGTATCATATTTTTTTACAGGAAAGGATTATGATAAGCTGACAGACGAGGAGGTTGAAAAGTATAATATAATTACTACCGAAAATCAGACAAAAAGGCAGCTTTTTGCACAATATCCACCTGAAGATGTTATGAAACGAAGTGTAGTTATGGCATATTTTGACAAAGCAGGAAACGAAAGAATTAACCAGATGTGGCTAAATGTCAGATGCTTTGATATAAAGGATATAATTCCGTAAAAAATAGAAAAGAGCTTTTCAGGGTAAAAGCTCTTTTTTTATATTATCAAGAAGCTGCATAGGAATACGCATTCCTCCACGACCTACACCCAGCTTAATATTTGGTTTTACAACACCGTGAAAGTCTGAGCCTCCGGAGGGCAGTAAATTATGCTTAAGAGCCATAGATCTCAATCTGTCACTTTCGTACATATTATTTGAGGAATGATAAACCTCAATCCCCTTAAGACCAAGGGATTTAAGATATACAAGGAGCTCCTCAATCTGGTTGTAGCCCAGATGATATAGTAGAGGGTGAGCCAGAAATGCCCCTTTGCTGTAACGGGAGAGAATATCCATCGCCTTTTCACAGGTTACCTGTGGTTTTGGAAGATAATATTTACAACCAATACCGATATATTTTCTGAAGGCTGTATCCTTATCTTTACATATTCCCTGTTCAACCAGTACCCTGGCAAAGTGGGCCCTGGTTATTACACTTTTGGGATTGCCATGTAACAGCATGTCCATGGTTATATTAATTCCATCTCTTTGCATTAATTCCACCATTTTGACATTACGGCCTTCCCTTGCCTCCTTGAGATATGCAAGCTCTTTTTCAAGCTGTGGATTATCATAATCAATATAATATCCAAGTATGTGTATTTCCCTGTTTTTATAATAACAGGACAGTTCAATTCCGGGAATTACTTCAATATTTTTATTCCTTGTATATTCAATTATTTCTTTTATTCCGTCCACTGTATCGTGATCAGTAAGTGCAATGGCTTTTATTCCGGAATACATAGACTCTTTTGCTACCTGGGTAGGAGTCAGAGAACCGTCCGATGCATTTGAGTGAACGTGAAGATCAATTATATCCATATATAATGCTCCTTTTAAGGTTATTTTACCATGCCCTTAGTCAGGATATTCATAAGCTCATCAGGAGAAAAGGTGTACTTGGTGTGACAAAAATCACAAACCACTTCAATTGGCTCATTATCCTCAATCATTGAAGCAATTTCAGCTTTGCCCATGCTTATGACAGCCTGCTCAACTCTTTCTTTGCTGCAATCACAGCAGTAGTAGCATGGCAGTTCGTCTGTTACGGCTACATCGTAGCCTTCAAATAATATATTAATAATTTCCTGTATAGTTTTGCCCTTTTCCATAAGAGCAGTAAATGAAAAATCCTTAAGCTTCTTCTCAAGATGGTCTATAAGGTCATCCTGGGCAAAAGGCATAAGCTGGATGATAAAGCCTCCGGCATGTGCTACAGATGCATCTTCATTTAATAATACTCCCAGGGCTACAGAGGTTGGAATCTGCTCACTCGTAACAAAGTAGTAGGTCAAATCCTCAGCAATTTCGCTGCTGACAAGATGTGTCTGCCCAACGTATGGCTCCTTAAGGCCAATGTCCTTAATCACACTCATAACACCAAGATCAACAGCCTTGGCAACATCCTTTGCAGGAAGCTCCACCTGTGGTTCGCTGACATATCCCTTGACATTTCCTTTGGAGTCGGAGGTAACCAGCATTCCCTTTATAGGTCCCTGGCATTGAAGCCTTATGGTCAATACATCATCATCATTTTTACACATTGCTCCCATCAGTACACCTCCGGTAAGAAGCCGTCCGAGGGCATTTGTTACTACAGGATATGTTCCATGAATAATTCTTGCTTTTTCAACAAGGTCAGTGGAATCGCAGGCAAAAAACCTGATTTGATTATCCGCTGCCATGCCACGTATTATATGGTCTGCCATTAATAACATCTCCTTTTTAGTGATTAATATTTTTTTTGCCATGTTCACCTGCTATAATATAGATTCTCTCACATTCCTCTGTGGCAGGATTATGTGTAAATGCGTCATAAGCAGCTATAAATCTCAAACCTGATTTTTTCAGGAGATTTTTCATTTCAGCAAGAGTATACCCTCTTTGAAGGTGCATCTCTTCATACTTTTTGTATAGATTATCGGTATTTTTTTCCTTTATAAACAGACTGAGGCAGAGCTCATTGATTTTACTGTCCGTATCATAATAATTATCCCAGATGAAGCTTATATCGTCTCTGTCCTCAGCAATAGTGGTATCTGCAACAATATCTGAGTAATAGTATTCCGGATGAAAATCAAATACAAAAATTCCTCCGGGGTCAAGATAATTATTTACAAGCTTAAAAATCAAAAGAAGCTCATCCGGCTCTGTAATATAGTTAAGACTGTCGCACAGAGAGATTACAGCCGATACCGTTCCGTATAATTCAAAATTACGCATATCCTGATAAAGATATAGAGATGATGAATTATTGCGGGCTTTCTTTTCTCCTGCTATATCAAGCATAGATATGGAATTGTCTATGCCTATCATGTCGAAGCCGGCGGATGCCATAAGCTCGGTAATATTTCCTGTTCCACAGCCCAGCTCTGCGATAATACCCTTGTTAATACCATATTCATTTAATAGGGATTTTAAATACAAAAACCAGTGTTCATATGGAATGTTGTCCATTAATTCATCATATACATTGGCAAAATCTGAATAAGCTTCTGACATAAGCGCCTCCGGGATTATTTTTACTCAACATATTATAAAATAAATGTATTTCCAATACAACCGGAAATAGGATATTATTTTTTTGAATAAAATAGTTTGAAAATATAGTTTGAAGAAAAAAAATGTGTTATAATCTGAAACGTGAGTGGATAATAATCAGATTTTTATCCTTATTTCACAGATAACGTAAGAAAAAGGCAGGAAAGAAAATTGGGTGAGTTTTATACAGTAAAGGAAGTTGTTGAATTATATATTAACGGTTGTAAAAATAAGGTATCACAGTCAAATGCTAAAATCTTTGGGAAAGCTATGCTTGCGGGGGCAATGATAGGATTTGGGGCAGCCGCAAGTAATGTGGCGGCACATATGATTACTAATGTCGGCCTTGCAAGACTGGTGGCGGGCCTGGTATTCCCTGTAGGCCTTATGATGGTAATTCTTCTGGGGGCGGAATTGTTTACAGGTGACTGTCTTATGGCCATGTCTGTTCCGGCAGGCAGTCAGAAGAACCTTGATGTTATAAGAGTTCTGGTAGTTGTTTATCTTGGTAATATTCTTGGGGCAGTAATTTTAACAGGTCTGATTGTAATGAGCGGACAATTAGATTATTCAGGAGGAATACTTGGAGCTTACACAATTAAGGTCGCCCTTGGCAAGGTTAATTTGTCAGCTTCAAAAGCCATATCATCAGGTATTCTGTGTAATATTCTGGTATGTGCGGCGGTTCTTATGGCTATGGCATCAAAGGACATTACAGGTAAGCTTCTTGCATCATTTTTTACTATTATGCTTTTTGTTACATCTGGTTTTGAACATTGCGTTGCAAATATGTATTATCTTACTGCGGGACTTTTTGCAAAGGAGAATGCAGGATATGTAGCCCGGGCACTTGAACAGTATGGAATAACTGCAGAGCAATTGGATAGTCTTAACATGGGAAATGTAATTGTATCTAATATGATACCGGTAACAATAGGTAATATTCTTGGCGGTATAATATTTTTAGGACTTCCGTTATATTATCTTAATAATCACAAAAATAAAAATGCATAACTTCAAAGCAATGAATAAATCCGGATAACCGGACAATAAGCTAAAAATTGTGTACAAGGTTGCCCTGATATGGTATAATAGCGTAGCTGTATCAGGGCTTTTTTGGGCTTTTTACAAAGTAAATATAAGGATTTATAAAGGAGATATATAAAATATGAAACTAGGAATCGTTGGATTACCAAATGTAGGAAAAAGCACATTATTTAATTCCCTTACCAAGGCAGGAGCGGAATCCGCAAATTATCCGTTTTGCACAATTGATCCTAATATAGGAGTTGTACCCGTACCGGATAAGCGTTTGGATGAACTTACAAAAATGTATAATTCGGCAAAAACCACACCTGCCGTAATAGAATTTGTTGATATTGCAGGATTGGTAAAGGGGGCATCGAAGGGTGAAGGCCTTGGTAATCAATTCCTTGCCAATATAAGAGAAACCGATGCAATTGTACATGTTGTAAGATGCTTTGAGGATCCTAATGTAATACATGTTGATGGTTCCGTAGACCCTATAAGAGATATAGAAACTATTAATTTTGAACTTATTTTTGCAGACATTGAGGTTCTGGATAAGAGAATTGCCAAGAATACCAGAGCGGCAGCTAACAACAAAATAGTAGCTAAGGAGCTGGAGCTTGAGAAAAGAGTAAAGGATCATCTCGAGTCGGGTAAACCGGCTATATCCTATCACACAGACGATGAGGATGAGATTAAATGGCTTAAGGAATACAATCTTCTTACCGGAAAACCTGTAATTTTCGCTGCAAATGTATCGGAAGATGATCTTGCTGATGATGGAGCTTCCAATGAATATGTACAAAAGGTAAAAAAATATGCAGGGGAATTTAACAGTGAGGTATTTGCGGTATGCGCCCAGATTGAGCAGGAAATATCGGAGCTTGAAGATGATGAAAAGCAGATGTTCCTGGAGGAACTGGGAGTCAGTGAATCGGGTCTTGATAAGCTTATAAAGGCAAGCTATTCCTTGCTTGGCTTAATAAGCTATCTTACTTCGGGGGAGGATGAAACAAGAGCCTGGACTATTACAAAGGGAACTAAAGCACCTCAGGCAGCCGGTAAAATCCACACGGATTTTGAGAGAGGCTTTATTAAGGCTGAGGTAGTTGCCTATGATGATCTTATGAATGCCGGTTCGATGCTTGCAGCAAAGGAGAAGGGTCTGGTAAGACAAGAGGGTAAGGAATATGTAGTTTGCGACGGAGATGTCATTTTGTTCAAATTTAATGTTTAAGAGAGGTTAATGCTTATGTATGATATAAGATTTCCTCATCTGGGAATTGTACTGCATAATCTTAAGGATGGGATAACAATTTTTGGAGTGGAGATAAAATTTTATGGAATTATAATAACCCTGGGCTTTGTTCTGGCATATCTTATATGCGTAAAGGAAGCAAAGAGAACCGGACAGGATGAGGAGCTTTACCTTGATTTCCTGCTATGGCTGGCAATACCATCTATCATAGGAGCAAGACTTTACTATGTGCTTTTTAGCCTTGATGAGTATTTTCAGCCGGGAAAGGGTTTCTGGAAGACCTTTGTTGATATTATTAATATAAGAAATGGTGGACTTGCCATATATGGTGGTGTGATTGCGGGAATAATCGTGGGAATTATTTTTGCAAAAAAGAAAAAAGTAAACTTCTTTCTTATGGCAGATACGGTTTGCCTTGGACTTGTAATAGCCCAGGCCATAGGACGATGGGGAAATTTCTTTAATCGTGAAGCCTACGGAGAATATACAGATTCCCTGTTTGCCATGTGTATACCTGCAGATTATTATATAAATAACGGCAGTATAGGAAGTCTTGTTAATGCGGGAGTTATAACAGAAAAAATTGCACAGAATACAGTTGTTTATGACTCTATGACCTGGATAAGCGTTCATCCTACATTTTTATATGAATCTTTATGGAATATAGGATTGTTTATTCTTCTTATGATATACCGAAAACACAAAAAGTTTGATGGAGAACTGGCCCTTCTTTATCTGTGGGGGTATGGACTTGGAAGAGTGTGGATAGAGGGGCTTCGTACAGATTCACTTTATATACCGGGCATACATCTTAGGATTTCCCAGCTTATTGCCGGCGCCTGTGTTCTGGTTGCGGCAGCTCTTATTGTTAAAAAGAGAATGGATTATGCAAAAAGTGTAGTGGATGTTAATAAAAAGTAAATATGTTAATAATACACAAAAAAGGAACAAGTGTTTTGTACATTATTACCTTGAAAATGAGAAAAGAAATGCAATTTAGCTATTGCATTTCTTTTTTTTTTGATATAAAATAAACCCAAGTGGTGCAAAGTGGAGTAAATGTACCAGTAAAGTGGATGTGAAGTTCCATTACAAATGCTTTGGAAGACGTTCCGTAAGCAGAAAGGATAAGCAGTCTATGACAAAGGGCATGAAAGGACAATCGAATCATAATCTGGACTCAAAGGGCAGATTGATTATTCCGGCAAGATTAAGAGACGGTCTTGGCGCTAATTTTGTTTTATGCAAGGGTATGGACAATAATATATACGCTTATCCGGGAGAAGAGTGGGACAGGTTTTCCGAAAAGCTTAATGCCCTTCCTGTTTCGGATATTAAGGCACGTCAGTTTAAACGTTTCTTCCAGGGCTCAGCTAATGACTGTGAGGTTGACGGACAGTTCAGAATTGTAATTCCCCAAAGCTTAAGAGAGTGGGCGGGAATTGACAAAGAGGTGGTTATGGTGGGAAACGGCTCCATAGCAGAGATTTGGGATAAAAATACATGGGATAAGTGCAACAGCGAAGATGAGATAGATATTAATGATATATCCCTTGATATGAGCGCAAAGTATGGAATATAGGAGCATGGGCATGGAGTTTAAGCATATTTCAGTTCTTAAGGAGGAAACAATAGAAAGTCTGAATATAAAACCGGACGGAATATATGTAGACGGAACACTGGGTGGTGGCGGACATTCCCTTGAAATATGCAAAAAGCTTGGAAATAAGGGAAGACTTATAGGCATAGATCAGGATATGGATGCCATACGGGCAGCCACTGAAAGATTGAAGGACTATGAAGATAAAGTAACTATTGTACATAGTAATTATAAGGATATAGACTCCGTGTTGAGAGGCTTGTCCATTGACGGTGTCGATGGCATTCTTCTCGACCTTGGAGTTTCATCATATCAGTTGGATAATGCAGAGAGGGGATTCACATACAGGGAGGATACTCCTCTTGATATGAGGATGGATCAGAGCAATTTACTGACAGCCGGAGACATAGTAAACAATTACTCCGAACAAGAACTGTTCAGGGTGATAAAGGAATACGGTGAGGATGGCTTTGCCAAGAATATAGCCAAGCATATTGTAAAGGCAAGACAGCTGAAGCCTATTGAAACAACAGGACAGCTTAACGAGATAATCAGGGCTGCAATTCCTGCAAAAGTAAGGCAGGGTCAGGGGCATCCTTCAAAAAAGACATTTCAGGCTATAAGGATAGAGCTTAACAAAGAGCTTGAGGTTCTGGATAGTTCTCTTGATAAAATGATTGAATTATTGAATCCGGGAGGAAGACTTAGCGTTATCACTTTTCACTCTCTGGAGGATAGAATCGTGAAAAATATCTTCAGGAGAAATATGAATCCATGTACATGCCCACCGGAATTTCCGGTATGTGTATGTGGAAAGAAGGCTACAGGTAAAGTTATAACCAGAAAGCCTATTACTCCGGGAGAGGAAGAATTGGAAAACAATAAAAGAGCAAAAAGCTCAAAGCTAAGGGTATTTGAAAAATATTGATAATAGATTATAATGAGGGAGTTGGACGATATGGATGAAAGACCAATGAGAAATATGGTATACTTTGATGGGAGCGCAGTAAGAAAGCTGGACTATCAGCCGGTGAGACAGCCAAGACCTGAAGAAAGACCTGATATAAGGCCTGGTGTAAGGAAACAGCAGAGAAGAAGCCTTGATAAAAGGGTGGACAAGTCTCTTGCATTTAATCTGAAATATACATTGTTTGTTATGACATCTGTAGCTATTATGATAGTAGCCTGTGCAACAATGCTTTATATGGAGACAAAAATAAATGATCAGAAGAATAATATAAGTGAGCTTGAGTCGCAGCTTGATGTTATTAAAAAGGATAACAATGCTTATGCAGTGTCCCTGGAGGGAATGTACACTATGGAACAGATAAGCGATGCGGCAATAAATGAGTTGGGAATGGTATATGCAAAGAAGGGTCAGATTGTATATTATGAGAGCGCAAACGAGGATTATGTAAAACAATACAAGGATGTTCCTGAGGCTAACTAGTCTCAGGACATTTGTTGTTATATACACACTTGAGAGGTGAAACCGGTTGAGTAAAAATGGAAAAAAGAACAGAAAATTCTTAAGCAGGATGAAAAAAAGGGTATTGCTTATTTTTGCACTTTTTATTATATGCTTTGGAGTCCTGATTGTTCAGATTGGAAGAATTAATGCAAAAAAAGGTAAAGAGTACGAGCAACAGGTGTTGAACCAGCAATCCTACAAGAGTACAACCATTCCGTATAAGCGGGGGGATATTCTGGATTCAAACGGAAGTATTCTGGCAACCTCAAAGCTGGTATATAATCTTATACTTGAACCAAAAAACATATTGGAAAAAGATGAATATAAGGAAGCAACAGTTAATGCATTGCAGCAATGCTTTGGTTTTACGGATGCAGATATAGCTGATTTCCTTTCCGATGAAAATTCCTATTATCTTATCGCAAGAAAAAACATTGAATATGATAAATACAAAGAATTCAATGACTACCTTGATTCGGACAGTGGAAAGAATGTAAGAGGAGTATATTTTGAGGAACAGTATAAAAGAGTATATCCTAACGGAAAATTAGGCTGCCACCTTCTTGGATTTACGGTCAGCGGAAATGTTGGTATGTATGGAGTAGAAGGGGAATACAATAATTATCTGAATGGATATAATGGTCGTTCCTATTCATATCTGAACGATGATTACTCGGTTACAAAGGAGATTGAACCTGCAATTAATGGTTATAATCTAGTTACCAGTATAGATACTACTATTCAGACAGCAGTACAGGATGTTTGTGACGACTATATGACTAATATAGGTGCAAAGAATGTTTCTGTATTGGTTATGGATCCTGATACAAGCAATATATTGGCATTGTATAATTCCCATCAATTTGACCCCAATGATGCCTATGACCTTGAAGCTGTAAGATATCAGTATGAAACCTTGAGCCAGTCTGCTGATGAAAACAATGGTCAGATAGTATATGAGGGTGGATATACGAGCTTTGAGGATTTTGAGGAAAATGCAACTGATGACCAGAAGGTAAATGCACTGAATAAGGTGTGGAGAAATTTTGCCATAAGTGACTTCTATGAGCCGGGTTCTACTTTTAAAACCTTTACTATAGCAGGAGCTTTGGAGGAAGGACATGTTACGGAAAATGACATGTTTGTATGTGATGGTGGAGAAACAAGAGATAAATATAGAATAAATTGTATATCCTGGTGGTGGGGAGGACATGGAGAACAGACTCTTTCCCAGACACTGGAAAATTCATGTAATGATGCAATGATGCAGATAGCCCAGACAGAGGGAAGGACTGATTTTGCAAAATATCAGGATTTGTTTGGCTTTGGACAGGCTACCAACATAGACATTCCCGGAGAACCGGACGATGAATCCTGCAGCAGTGCCGTATATCACGAGGATACTTTAAACGAAGTAGAGCTTGCAACTTCATCTTTTGGACAGGGTGTAACCGTATCTATGATACAGCTTGGAACAGCATTTTGTTCTGTTATAAATGGGGGTTATTATTATGAGCCAAGCATTGTTCAGAAGGTAGTGGATGACAACGGAAACATAATAGAAGAAAGGAAAAATGTCCTTGTCAGAAAAACTATATCTGAGGAAGTATCAGAGATAATGCGGGATGAGCTTCACAATGTTGTATTGTATGGTGGTGGTAGAGCGGCAGCAATAGACGGTTATGTTATTGGCGGTAAAACAGGTACAGCGGAAAAGGTTCCGAGAAATAACGGAAAATATCTTATTTCCTTCATCGGCTTTGCTCCTGTAGACGATCCACAGGTGGTAATATATGTTATAGTTGATGAACCTAATATTGAATATCAGAATTCATGCCCATATGCAAAACAGATTTTTGTCGGGATTGCAGAACAAATTTTTCCGTACATGAACATATACAAGGAAAATGAAGAATTTGACATGGATGAATCAGAAATAGCGGATTATCCGGAAACCCCTATATATGACGGTGATGTGCCGGAGAATGATGTTGCGGGCGGTCTTGATAATGATTCAGACGATAACAGCCGGGATAATGCAGAAACAGATACTACAGAGAATAACGATAACGGCGGACAGGAAACAGACCCGGATAATACGGGAACAGAATAAAATAAGACAGCTAATCATAAATTAGAGTAAGAGTGGTTAGTGTGGTCATAATTGAAGAATAGAGTTAATATAAAGAATCAATATTTTACTGTACATAGCATTAAAAGGCTGAAACTGTTTTTTGCTATTTGCCTTATTATGACAGGGGTTATGCTTGTCAGGCTGTCATACATTATGCTGGTTGCGGAAGAAAAATATAATGAAATGGCAACACGCCTTCAGGAAAGAGAGAGAAGTATCAAAGCTCCCAGAGGGCTGATATATGACAGAAATGGTGTTACTATTGCAGGGAATAAACCGGTGTGCTCAATATCTGTTATTCATAGTCAGATAAGTAATCCGGAAAAGGTTATACAGGTTTTGTCTGATAAGCTTGAGCTGGATCCCGGTGTGGTAAGAAAAAAGGTAGAAAAAAATTCCTCAAGGGAGAAAATAAAGAGCAATGTTGAGAAGACTGTAGCAGATGAAATAAGAGGTATGGAGCTTGAGGGAGTGATGGTGGATGAGGATTATAAAAGGTATTATCCTTATGATACGCTTGCCTCAAAAGTGATTGGCTTTACCGGCTCTGATAATCAGGGCATTGTAGGGCTGGAGGTAAAATATGACGATATACTCATGGGTGTGGATGGAAGTATCAATACCCTGACGGATGCCAAGGGAATAGAGATTGACAATAAGGCTGAAGGCAGGACTGAACCTGTGGCAGGAAGTAATCTGGTTGTTACTCTTGATGTTAATATACAACAATATATAGAAGGGCTGGCAGAGGAAACAATGGAAAAATGCCGGGCAAAGAGAGTATGTATAGTAGTCATGAATCCTCAGAATGGGGAAATATATGGCATGACAGATTATCCTGAATATAATCTGAATTCTCCTTTTACACTGAATTATGATTCAGAGGACAATGAGGTAACACAGGATATGCTTAATGCCATGTGGAGAAATTTTTGTATAAATGATACATATGAGCCGGGTTCTGCATTCAAAATTGTAACCGGCACCTCGGCTCTTGAAGAAAAGGCGGTAACTGTTACAGACAACTTCTATTGCCCCGGGTATAAGATTGTGGAGGACCGAAAAATCAGGTGTCATAAGGTTGCGGGGCATGGAAGTGAAACCTTTAAGGATGGTCTTCTTAATTCCTGTAATCCTGTTTTTATGGAGGTAGGAGCAAGGGTAGGAGCCACTGCCTTTTATAACAGAATGGAAAAGCTTGGTCTTTTTGAAAAAACAGGTATAGATTTACCGGGAGAAGCAAATTCTATATTTCATAAATTGGAAAACGTAGGTCCTGTGGAGCTGGCTACCATGTCCTTTGGACAGTCTTTTCAGATTACACCGGTTCAGCTCATGAGGGCAGTGTCAGCAGTAATTAATGGAGGCAATCTTATAACACCTCATTTCGGAATGTATGTTACAGATGGTAATAATAATATAACCGGTAAACTGGAATATAAAATACAGACAGGAGTTATAAGCAGTGAAACCTCAAAAACCATGACAAATTTACTGGGTGACGTTGTCAGTGAAGGGGGAGGAAACAAGGCCTTTGTGGAGGGATTCTCCATAGGGGGTAAAACGGCCACAAGCGAAAAATTTCCAAGAAGAACCGGGAAATATGTGGCATCATTCATTGGCTTTGCTCCGGTTGAAAATCCATCGGTTTTAACTTTGGTATTGATTGATGAGCCCCAGGGGGTGTATTATGGTGGAACAATAGCTGCACCGGTTGCAGGAGAAATATTTGAAAATATACTTCCGTATCTGGGAGTTGATAAAGAATAAAAATACCTAAGAATTCAAAGGAGATAAAGTGATGAATAGAAATGATATAATTTTACCCGTGCTTATTGCCTTTGGCATTAGTGTTGTCCTTAGTCCTGTAATTATACCGTTTTTGAAAAAACTCAAATTCGGTCAGTTTGTCAGGGAGGATGGACCGGAGTCGCACCTTAAAAAATCAGGAACACCAACCATGGGTGGCTTAATTATACTGTTTAGTATTGTAATAACCTCATTGTTTTATATAAAGGATTACCCACAGATAATACCTGTGCTGTTTGCTACATTAGGCTTTGGATTTGTGGGATTTTTAGATGACTATATCAAGGTTGTGATGAAGCGTTCAATGGGGCTTCGTGCCTGGCAGAAAATGCTTGGACAGTTTCTTGTTACGGGAATATTTGCATATTATATATATGCCCATACTGATCTTGACACCGGAATTACAATTCCCTTTATGGATAAAACTGTGGATCTTGGCTGGGTTTACTGGCCTCTCATGTTTTTTGTTATGCTGGGGACAGCGAACGGTGCTAATTTTACTGATGGTTTGGACGGCCTTGCTTCATCAGTTACTGTGCTTATTGCTACCTTTTTTACAATAGTGGCGATAAGCCTTAAATCAGGTGTTGCACCGATAACCTGTGCTACAGTGGGCAGCCTTCTGGGATTCCTTGTTTATAATGTATATCCTGCAAGAGTATTTATGGGAGATACAGGTTCACTTGCCCTGGGAGGATTTGTTGCCTCAACGGCATATGTGCTGAAAATGCCCCTTATAATACTTATAGTTGCGTTTATATATTTTCTTGAGGTTGTATCTGTAATTATACAGGTGACATATTTTAAGAAGACCGGCAAGAGAGTGTTTAAAATGGCACCTATACACCATCATTTTGAGCTTTGTGGGTGGCCGGAGACGAAAGTTGTCGCCATATTTTCAATTGTGACAGCTATACTTTGCCTTATTGGAATGTTGGCTATATAAGGTTAGGAGGAAAGAATATGTTTAGTAAAAAAGTGTTAGTGGCAGGCTGCGGAAAGAGTGGAATATGTGCCGGCGAGCTTCTGGCCAGAAATGGTGAAAAGGTTATTCTTTTTGATGAAAATAAGAATATCAGACCTGATGATATAAGAGAAAAGCTTAAGGATATACCGGGTAAGGAAAACATTGAAATATATATTGGCGATATAAATGATGACATAATTTCCCAGTGCGAAATTATGGTAATCAGTCCGGGAATTCCCGTTGACAAGGAGTTTGTAAAAAAGGTTAAGAGTGAAGGACTTCCTGTGTGGAGCGAAATAGAGCTTGCATACCATTATGAAAAGGGAAAGGTTCTTGCCATAACAGGAACTAATGGAAAAACAACTACTACAACTCTGGTAGGAGAGATAATGAAGGCATATAATCCTGAAACCTTTGTGGTTGGAAATATTGGTATACCTTATACAAAAATGGCGGATAAAACCACTGAGAACTCTGTTACCGTTGCTGAAATCAGCAGTTTCCAGCTGGAAACTATAGTAGATTTTGCACCAAGGATAAGTGCAATATTGAATGTGACTCCGGATCACCTTAACAGACATTATACCTTTGAAAATTATGCGGAATGTAAGAAGAATATAACTAAAAATCAGGGAATGGATGATTATGCCATACTTAACTATGATGATCCGGAAACTGTAAAACTGGCATCACAGATACATACAAGAATAATCTATTTCAGCAGATTGAAGAAGCTTGATGAGGGTGTGTATGTTGACAGGGATGATGTATTGGTGAAATACAATGATAAAGTAACAAGAGTTTTGTCACTTAATGATATTAAGCTTCTGGGGAATCATAATGTAGAAAATGTTCTTGCTGCTGTTGCAATGACATATTTTATTGGTGTTCCTGTAGAAATAATTGAAAGGGTATGCAGAGAATTCAGGGGTGTGGAGCATAGAATAGAATATGTAAAAACCATAAACGGTGTTGCGTATTATAATGATTCCAAAGGTACAAACCCTGATGCAGCGATAAAGGGAATACAGGCTATGACCACAACAACTCTTCTCATTGGCGGAGGGTATGACAAAAAGGTTCCCTTCGATGAATGGATAGATGCTTTTGATGCAAAGGTAAGATATCTGGTACTTATGGGAGAAACTGCCGATGCTATTGAGCTTTGTGCAAAGCAGCATGGATTTTACAGTATTATAAGGGTTGACAGCCTTGAAGAAGCGGTTGAATTCTGCTACAGAAATGCCAAACCGGGAGATGCGGTGCTTTTGTCCCCTGCCTGTGCAAGCTGGGATATGTTTGAAAGCTATGAACAGAGAGGAAATTTGTTCAAGGAATATGTAAAAAATCTTGAGGAGTGATTAAACAGTGGATTCTAATAACGATATTGCACACAGAAAATCACATATAAGCTCTATAAGGAAGGGCTGGATAAGAGGGGGATATTTTGATTATGAGACATTGTTTCTTCTTGTGGTTATTGTACTTATCGGAATCCTAATGGTGTACAGCTCCAGCTCCTATAAGGGAGTAATTATGTTTGGAGACAGTGGGTATTTCGCAAAAAGACAGGCCTTTTTTGGCGCGTTTGCTTTTGCGTTGATGATTGTTCTGTCCCACCGGGATCACTACAAATACAGAGGACTGTCCCAGGTAGCCATGATAGGTTCCACAGTGCTTTGCCTTTATGTTCTTATTATGGGTGAGGCTACAAACGGAGCGGTAAGATGGATAAGTATTATGGGTATCAGGTTTCAGCCTTCCGAGATAGCCAAAATTGCGATTATAATATATATGTCCCATGTATGTGAGGTACAGTCAAAAAGACTTGACACTATGGGGGGGCTTTTCAGAATGTGTGCGCTTCCTCTTTTCTGTATTGTGCTTATTGCCAAGGAAAATCTGAGTACAGCCATAGTCTGTTTTGCGATTATGGGAGTTATATTATTTGTGGCAAGCCCTAAAATCAAGAATTTACTTATTCTTCTGGTAATAGGTGTCATAGCGGCTCTTTGCGCTATTTTTCTCGTAGGCTACAGAGGAGACAGAATAGATGCCTGGCTCCATCCGGAAACAAGTGACAGTGGCTTTCAGACCATGCAGTCTCTTTATGCAATTGGTTCGGGAGGATTGTTTGGCAGAGGACTCGGACAAAGTATTCAGAAGATGGGTTTTTTGCCGGAGGCTCATAATGATATGATTTTTTCAATAATATGCGAGGAACTTGGACTGTTTGGGGCAGTGGGGATAATTGCATTGTTTATTATGCTGCTTTATAGAATGATATATATAGCAGAACATACCCAGGACAGATTCGGAGGCTTTCTTGTAACCGGTGTAATGACTCACATAGCCGTACAGCTTATAATAAACATAGGGGTTGTTACCAACACAATACCTCCTACAGGGGTCACACTTCCGTTTATAAGCTATGGAGGTACTTCATTGGTGTTCGTATTGGTAGAAATGAGTCTGGTATTAAGCGTGTCAAGAAAAATCAAACCAACAGAATAGTACAAAACAGGAAGGTGCCTATGAAAAAATCTATTATTATAGCTGCAATAATAATTATTGCCGTGGCAGCAGGTATTTTGTATATCAGCACTTTTAATTTAAAGGAAATACAGGTGTCCGGATGTAAAAATGTAAGCGAACAGCAGGTGATAGATGTGGTAAAAGCCAAGGGAGACAATACTTTGCTGTTATACTTATCAAACAAATTTTCACCCATAGAGGGGATACCTTTTGTAGATAAGGTGGATATAGAGTATATTTCTAAAAACCAGGTGGCAGTTGTGGTATATGAAAAGTCTCTTGCAGGCTGCGTAGAATATATGAATAACTATGTGTATTTTGATAAGGACGGAGTGGTGCTGGATGTATCCTCTGATGCAATAGACGGAGTACCATGTATAAAAGGTCTGGATTTTAACAACTGGGAAATGGGAGAGAGACTTCCTATTGCAGACGAAAGCAAATTTCAACACATTTTAGCTTTGACGCAGCTGATTGAAAAATATGAGCTGGATATAGATTCAATAAAATTCACCCCGGAAAATGAAATTGTTCTCACCCACCGGAATATTACAATTGAACTTGGAAGCGGAGAATATCTGGAAATCCAGATGATGAATCTGGGGAGTATTCTTCAGGGCTTGGAGGGTTTAAAGGGAACACTTTACATGAAAGATTTCAATTCTGATAATGCCACAGCAAGTTTTAAACAATAATTACAAAAAAATGTTGATATTTTCTTAAAAAAATTATATTATTAGAGTAATAATGCAACAATGTGGATAATCATACGTTATTGCTAATATATATTACAAATCAAACACAATGAAGGAGGAGAAGACCTTGCTTGAAATAAAATCAAACGATGAGAAAACCCCTGCAAGAATTTTGGTTATTGGTGTGGGTGGTGCTGGTAACAATGCAGTAAACAGAATGATTGATGAAAATGTTGAAGGTGTGGAGCTTATAGCAATCAATACTGATAAACAGATTTTATCACAAAGCAGAGCAACTACAAAAATTCAGATAGGTGAGAAACTCACAAAGGGACTGGGTGCAGGTGCAAAGCCTGAGATTGGAGCCAGTGCTGTTGAAGAAAATAGAGAGGAAATAACAGATATCATGAAGGATGCCAACATGGTATTCGTTACCTGTGGTATGGGTGGTGGAACCGGAACCGGTGCTGCCCCTGTTGTTGCTGAAATTGCAAGAAATCTGGGAATACTTACCGTGGGTGTTGTTACCAAGCCTTTCTCATTTGAGGGTAAGCCAAGAATGACTAATGCAATTAACGGAATTGCAAAGCTCAGGGAGAATGTGGATACTCTTATTGTTATTCCTAATGACAAGCTTTTACAGGTATGTGATAAGCGTACAAGTATACCTGAGGCATTAAAAAAGGCTGATGAGGTTTTACAGCAGGGTGTTCAGGGCGTAACAGATCTTATTAACAAGCCGGGTCTTATTAACCTTGACTTTGCTGATATCCAGACTGTAATGAGAGACAAGGGCATTGCTCATATCGGAATAGGAAGAGCAAGTGGTGATAATAAGGCAGTTGACGCAATTAAATCTGCTATGGACAGCCCATTGCTTGAGACTACAGTTGCCGGAGCAACTGATATTATTGTTAACTTCTCGGGTAATATTGGTATCGTAGAGGCATACGATGCTATTACATACCTTACAGAGGTTGCCGGTGATAGTGTTAATATTATATTTGGTACAGTTGATAATGATGTTATGGGTGAGGATGTATGTATCACAATTATAGCAACAGGTATTGAAGGAAAGGCCGGAGAGGGAGTTGCCGTTTCGGCACCGGCCCAGCAGGCTAAGCCAAGTGTGACACCGATTAAAGCTCCTACTTATTCAGGACAGCCTATTACAAGTGCAGTTACATCTACACCGAAACCATCATTTATGAATAGCACATCCACTAAGCCATCCATTGATTTGACAAGCCCGATTAAATCATCAACAGTAAAACCGTCAAACAATGTGTCTTCAAGTGGTATTAAAATACCTGATTTTCTTAAAAGAGGTTAGAGAATAAAAATTGGAGCTGTGATATAAACAGCTCCTTTTTTAAATTTATGGGAGATAATAATGGGTAAAAGCATTAACGAAAGAACCGTATTTATGGATGAGGATGCCATAAAAATGTATGAGCGGCAGATTAATTCCACCGGGGCTTCTGATATACTTGTAATTGTTGACAGGGATGGTATAAGAGAGCTGGATATGGGTGCATACCCGGAGGCTGTATATTCCTTTGGACGGGCATCGGATAACAGCATAGTCATTAATTCTGATATTGTGTCCGGACATCACGGTGAAATCAGTATTTCGGGAGGCTTGTTTTATATAAGGGATTTGAACAGCTCTAATGGAACCTACATTGCATATGGTCAGCAATTTTCAAGGATAGTACCGGGGCAATATTATGGTGGAACAAGAGAGGATATGATAATCCGGCTGGGAACTGCCAGAACATTAAATGGTATGGAGTCGGTTTTAATGTTATATGACAGTAATGCTTCACAGGGTACATGGAAAAGCTATGCTATTCATGAGGGAGACAATAGCATAGGACGTGCAGAAAACTGTGATATAAAGCTTAATAATATTGCTGTTTCCCGGATGCATGCGGGAATAAGATGTGCCGGAGGAGAATATTATCTTTTTGATAACAAATCCGTTAACGGAGTATTTGTAAATGGCATAAGGATTGAAAAACCGTACAGACTCAATGATAAAGATATATTTACGATATTGAATACAACCTTTATCTTTACAGGGGGAAGGATATTTTACAAGGTTAAGCCGGAGGGTATTGCTCTTGAAATCAGAGGACTTAATAAGGATGTTCCTGTATCACATGGAAAGAAAACAATACTGGATAAGGTGGATTGCAATATAGGTGCCAATGAGTTTGTTGCAATTATAGGTGGATCAGGTGCAGGAAAAACTACTCTTATGACTGCAATGAGTGGCTTTGATACAGCTGTTACAGGGGATGTATATTGCAATGGAATAAATCTGAGAGAAAATTTCCAAATTCTGAAAAATGTAATTGGCTTTGTCCCTCAGGAGAATATAATTTACGAAAATCTGACCTTGAAAAAAATGCTATATTATACAGCAAAGCTTAAGATGCCTGAGGATACAACTAAGGATGAAATTGAGGTCCGTATCAGGGATGTTCTTTCAATGGTGGAGTTATCAGAACATCAGGATACCTTTATAAGGAGACTTTCAGGCGGACAAAAAAAGAGAGCAAGTATTGCAGTTGAGCTTCTTGCTAACCCGGGTCTGTTTTTCCTTGATGAGCCTACTTCAGGACTTGATCCCGGTACGGAACTGCATCTTATGCGGACCTTAAGCAGGCTTTCCAAAGAACAGGAAAAGACAATAGTTATGGTAACCCACACCATAAATAATCTTCATCTTTGTGACAAGGTTATAATAATGGGCAGAGGAGGAAAACTTTGCTATTGTGGAAAACCTGATGGAATAAGGGAATTTTTTAATACAGAGGATATTGTTCAGGTTTATGATATGATTACTGACAATCCGTTGCTGTGGGAAAATCGCTTTAAGAAATCAGGTTTAAATGTATTGGGAAATGAAACAGGTGTAGATTCTGGAAAAGAAATAAAACCTAAAAAGGCAAGCAGTCTGAATCAGTTTGCGGTTCTTACAAAGAGATATTTGAGTCTTATAAAAAATGATATTACAAGACTTTTGATGATATTTCTTCAACCGGTTCTCATAGGTGTTCTTATGGCTTTGGTAGCAGAGGAGGGTATATATGAGAAGATGTTTGAAACCAGGTCTATACTCTTTGCTCTTATGAGTGCGGGAATATGGATGGGACTTTTTAATACCATACAGGAAATATATAAAGAACGCGTCATACTTAAACGTGAATATATGGGTAATCTGAAGCTTACGGTATACATGCTTTCAAAATATATGGTTCAGGCTGTGATAGCTCTTATTCAGGCAATAATTCTTATTCTGGTATTTGTACTTATTAAAGGGAAGCCTGAATGTGAGGGAGTTATTTTTTCCAATGCCGTTTTGGAGATGATTGTTACTATCTTTGTTACCATATATGTGTCGGCAAGCTTTGGACTTCTGGTGTCTGCCATATCAAAAAATGGAGACAGGGCCATGATACTTGCACCATTTATATTGATTTTCCAGCTGCTTTTTTCAGGCATACTTTTTTCTCTTGACGGAGTTACGCAGAAGGTATCCTATTTTACATTCAGCAGGTGGTCCATGGAGGCATTGGGAAGCTCAAATAACCTTAATGATCTTGAGCAGGTAGGAGAGGAAGAAACCAGAAAGGCTAAGGAGGATGCAAAGAAAAAACAGGATGAGCTTGTAGCAGACTGTAATGAAATGATTGCATCCATGCAGGATGCCTACGACGAGACTATAAACCGGCTTCAGGATTCCGTACAATACTATTCGCTTTATACCACTGACCCACAGCAATTTGATGACTATGTATCAGAGCCTGTGGTTATAGAGATTGAAGAGGATGATACCCGGGAAAGTGACAATGAGAAGTCAGATGAGATGTTCCTTAGAAACAAGAGCCATATGGCAAAGTGCTGGGGGTTATTGTTCGGCGTTACCTTTATTTTTGCCGGAGGCAGTATTCTTGTGCTTACGAGGCTCAAGGATGAACAAAGATAAAAAATAAAAGTATATAAGAAGCAGGGGAATTGTTCCGTTAGTAATAAGACTGCAGCATATTGAAAAAAATGCACTTATGGTATAAAATATCCTTGCGTGTGTTGGACACTAAAGGGTGAGGAGGAAATATGATATATATAGATGGATATGATTATTTAGATAACAGTATTCAATATACTGCTGCGGCAGACAGAACAGATGCTGTGAGAAAGGATATATCAATGAATACCTTTCAGAACATACTTAATGTTGAGAGTGCCGCTTGTAATGAAGCTGAAAATACATACAGCCTGAATGACATATTTAAAGAGGCATCAGAAAAATATAATATATCAGAGGATTTATTAAAGGCTATCGCATATAATGAATCCCGGTTCCGGGCAGATGCGACATCCCAGGCAGGCGCCATGGGAATCATGCAGCTTATGCCTTCAACTGCCAGGTATCTTGGTGTACAGGATGCATACAATCCATATGATAATATAATGGGTGGCGCAAAGCTGCTCGGACAGCTTTCAGATATGTATGACGGAAATGAAAGGCTCATGATAGCTGCCTATAACGCGGGCACAGGTAATGTAGAAAAATATGGCGGAGTACCTCCGTTTAAGGAAACACAAAATTATGTGGAAAAGGTGATTGATACCTTAAATAACGGTGTTGCTTCAGATGGAATAACTGTGACAGCAAAAAATGACAGGCCCATAGCCCAAAACACATATAAGGGAGCAATTCCTACAGCTGAGTTTTCATATAGTACCGTAGATAAGAATACAGGATATAGCCCCCAAGTCAGATTTACATACGATGAGTACAGGCTTTTCGTGACATATTTTGAACAAATGCTAAAGATAATAAACAATAGAGATGATTATCTGCTGTCAGAGGATAGTGATGAAAATTCTGTAAAAGGTCTGCTTGGAACAGGTGGAAGCAACATCGTATTTAACAAGGCTACAATTAATTTATTATAATGAACAGAGGATTTTATTATGAAATATATTGTAAGCGGAGAGGAAATGTCCCGCATAGATGAATATACTGTTAATAATATAGGTTTACCCCAGATGGTTCTGATGGAGAGAGCCGCTCTTGAGATATATGAATTTATTAAATCAAAATATTCCTCGAACTCGAGGATATTGGTAGTTGTGGAAAGCGGAAATAACGGTGGTGACGGAGTTGCCGTTGCAAGAATGCTGAAAAGCGATGGCTTTGAGGTAGAGGTATATTGGGTAAATGGTCTGAAGAAGGTCAGTGAAGCATTTGAACAGCAGAGAATGATTGCAAAGAAAATGGGTGTTAAGTTTGTGGACGAAATAGTTAATTATGGCTATGACGTGGTGGTTGACGGTATATTCGGAGTTGGACTTAACAGGATAGTAACCGGAAAGCAGGCTGAAGCTATTAATATGATTAATGATATTGATGCATATACAATTTCTATTGATATACCTTCAGGTATCGATTCTTATACAGGTTTTGTTCTGGGGACAGCCGTAAGAGCTGATGCAACGATTACTTTTGAACATATTAAGCTGGGAATGTTAATGGGTATAGGATATGAATACAGCGGAAAGGTGATAATTGCCGGTATCGGATTTCCTAAGGCTTCTGTTGATTTTGTTGAACCCAGACTTTATACATACGATGAAGAGGATGTTGATAAATTATTGCCATATCGTAAGTCAGATTCACACAAGGGAAGTTATGGTAAAATCAGTGTAATAGGCGGTTGTAAAAATATGGCTGGTGCACCTATGTTTGCGGCTGAGTCAGCATACAGAATGGGATGTGGTCTGGTAAGAATATGCACAGTAGAGGAAAACAGGGAAATTATCCAGACCAAGCTGCCTGAGGCATTGCTTACTACTTATGATGCAGAAAACAGGGATTCCATAAGGGAAGCTTTGAAAGCAACATATGCCTGGTCAGATGTTATTGTACTTGGTCCGGGTCTTGGAACAGGTGCATATGCAGAATATATAGTGGAGAGAGTACTTAGAAAGTTTGATAAAACAATAATTCTTGATGCTGATGGACTTAATATTGTAGCAAACCATCTTGAATGGCTTCTGGAAACCCCGGGAAAGGTAATAATTACACCTCATCTTATGGAAATGTCCAGACTTGCAGGGAAGAAGGTAGCAGATATTAAGGAAAATAAATATGAAACTGCACGAAGCTTTTCCAAAAAATATAATGTGGTTGTGGTTCTTAAGGATTCAAGAACAATTGTATCAGATGGTGGCAGGCAGGCATATATCAATATTACAGGTAACAATGGTATGGCAACCGGTGGCTCAGGAGACGTCCTGGCAGGTGTAATTGCAGGTCTTTGCGGACAGAATATGCAACCCTTTGAGGCAGCAAAGCTAGGCGTATATATGCATGGAATGGCAGGTCAGGAAGCAGCTATCAGCAAGGGAAGATATAGCATGATAGCCAGCGACATTGTAAGAAGTATTACAAGAGTTTTGGAAGGTGATTATTATGTTAGTTAGCAATGCCGGATATAACAGAATATATGCCAGAATCAATATAGACAATTTAAGGTACAACATTACTAAAATGAAATCTCTCAGAAAGAAAGATATGAAGATAATGACTATAATTAAGGCTGATGCTTATGGTCATGGGGCTGTGGAAATTGCCAGAAGAATAGAAGATTTATCAGATTATCATGGAGTTGCAACCATAGATGAGGCGGTTGAATTAAGAAAGGCAGGAATTCAAACACCCATTTTAATCATAGGATATACAGACAGGGAGGATTATAGTAAGCTTATAGCATATGATATAACACAGGCTGTATATGATGTGAATGAGTGCAAAAGATTATCAGATCTGGCAATTTCAGCCGGGAAGCGGGTTAAGGTACATATTAAGGTTGATACGGGAATGTCAAGAATTGGCTTTCCGGTAACCGGGGAGGGAATTGAAGAAGCAGCCCGCTTAAAGGATATGCAAGGACTTGATATAGAAGGAATATTCACACATTATGCCAAGGCAGATGAGGTAAATAAAAATTATTCATATGAGCAGAAAAAGAAATTTCTGTATTTTATAAAGAGTCTTGAGGACAGAGGAATATTTTTCAGGCTTAAGCACATAGACAACAGTGCAGGAACCATGGAGATGAATGATGATGATTTTGACATGGTACGCCTTGGAATTGTAATCTACGGTCTGTATCCATCGGAAGAAATAGACAGATCTGTGGTGATAAAGCCGGTTATGTCACTTATAGCCCATGTATCCCATATAAAAACCCTGCCCGCGGGAGTAGGGGTAAGCTATGGATGGACATATGTAACCTGCAAGGAAACAAGGGTTGCAACAGTAACGGCCGGATATGCAGACGGATACCCAAGGGCACTTTCGAATAAGGGAAGGGTAATAATCCATGGAGAATATGCCCCTATAATAGGAAGAGTATGCATGGACCAGTTTATGATTGATGTAACCAATATACCCGGTGTTGCTCTTCGTGATGAGGTTATACTTATAGGCAGAGATAATGACAAATGTATTTCTGTTGAGGAGGTAGCCGCTCCGGCAGAGAGCTTTAATTATGAGCTTGTCTGTAATATAAGCAGGCGTGTGCCAAGGGTTTATTATGAAAACGGAAAAGATACGGTGAGTGCTAATTACCTTTTATAAATTAATTGAATACACCCGTTGATTGTTGGAAATACTTTCATTAGTCAAAAAGTCAACAGGAGTGTGAAAATCTTGATAATTAGAAGAGGAGATATATATTATGCCGACCTGAGACCTGTTATCGGTTCAGAACAGGGTGGTGTAAGACCGGTACTTATTATACAAAACGAAGCAGGAAACAAACATAGCTCAACAGTAATAATTGCAGCGATAACATCACAGCTGCATAAGGCGAAGCTTCCTACCCATGTTGAATTGGATTCCAGGTATTGCGATATAGCCAAAGATTCTGTTATACTGTTGGAGCAGGTAAGAACTATTGATAAACAAAGACTTAAGGAAAAGGTATGTCATCTTGACAGCAGGATTATCAGCAGAGTAAATGAAGCTTTGAGGATAAGCCTTGAGTTATAAAAAAGGAGAATATAATATGTCACAAAATGGCCCCGGTAATTTTAAGAAATTGTTTTCCAAAAAGGTAGACGAGGAAAAAGTCGAGGAAGAGATATTGTCTATGGTTGAAGAAGGCCATGAGCATGGAGTTATTGAAGACAATGAGGTTGAAATGATATCGAATATCTTTGAACTGGGAGACAAGAATGCCAGAGATATTATGACTAACAGGCAAAAAATTATAGGTATGGAGAGCACGCTTAATGTGGAAGAAGCATTAAAATTTGCACTGGAAAACAGCTTTTCCAGATACCCGGTTTATGAAGAGGATATTGATAATATAGTAGGTGTAATTCATCTAAAGGATTTAATATCAGCATATCTGGTTAATCAAAAGTCAGCAATTGTAGATATAATCGAGAAACCTATATTTATACATCCAACCTATAATATTTCCAAATTATTAAAGAAGATGCAATCTGAAAAGATACATATGTCTGTTGTGGTGGATGAATATGGTCAGACAGAGGGTCTGGTGTGCATGGAGGATATTATTGAAGAAATAGTAGGTAATATATTTGATGAGCATGATGAGGTAGAGGAATCAGATATAAAAAAAGTCGGTGAGGATGAATATCTGGTAAACGGCGGGGCTTCTCTTGAAGAACTGAAGGATACCTTTGATATTGATTTTCCTGATGAGGATTTTGAAACCCTTAATGGATTTCTTTTGTATATGCTGGGTCATCTGCCTGATGAAAATGAAAATATAAAAATATCCTACAGAGGATACGATTTTTTGCCTGAAAAATTATGCGATAAAATGATAACTCTGGTGAGAATCATTAAAAATAAAGACAATAAAGATGAAGAGGATAAGGAGTAAATTAGTATGTCAGGACATTCAAAATTTGCAAACATTAAACACAAGAAAGAAAAAAATGATGCTGCAAAGGGTAAAATTTTCACTATAATAGGAAGAGAAATAGCAGTAGCCGTTAAGGAAGGAGGAGCAGACCCTGCCAACAATAGCAAGCTTAGAGACGTTATCGCAAAGGCAAAGGCCAATAATATGCCTAATGATACTATTGATAGAGGTATAAAGAAGGCTGCAGGTGATGCAGGTTCGGTGAATTATGTCAATATAGCTTATGAAGGCTATGGACCAAACGGTACAGCTATAATAGTAAATGCACTTACAGATAATAAGAACAGGACTGCATCTAATGTGAGAAATGCGTTTACAAAGGGTGGCGGAAATGTAGGAACACCGGGTTGTGTGTCTTATATGTTTGATGAAAAGGGACAGATTATCATCGATAAAGAGGAATGCACAATGGATGCTGATGAGCTTATGATGATGGCTTTGGATGCAGGAGCTGAGGATTTTGAGGAGGAGGATGACTGCTTTGAGATAGTTACTGCACCGGATGATTTTTCAGCAGTCAGAGAAACCCTGGAGAAGGAGAATATTCCTATGGCTTCCGCAGAGGTGACTATGATTCCTCAGAACTATGTAGAACTTACCTCTGAGGAGGATATTAAAAAAATGAACAGGATACTTGATTTGCTGGACGAGGATGATGATGTTCAGTCTGTATATCACAACTGGGATGAATAAATAATTCTATGGGGGAAGTTTAATGCCATTATTAGTTATTTTTCTTGTATGGTATTTTGGATTTGGTAAAAACAATCCTGAAAGATACAAGAAGGTTGAAGGAAAGCTATGGAAGATAATAACAGGTCTTTTTGCCATAAGCTTTATATCAGCATTTATATCTCCTGCATTGGCCATGGGAACGGTAATTTTTATATTTTCCTTATTACCTGTATTTGTCGGTGCGGCTGTATTTATTAAAATTGTTAAGTCGGTAGGCCGCTTTTTAACAGGTGATTCAAAAAGTACTGCTCAAAGAAACGATAGAAGCACATATGGTAATGCTTCAGCCGGAGAAAAGGATAGTGATATTTTTGGCAGCGGTTTTACTAAATCTGTACCTAAAAGAAAAAAAATACTGGGGAAATTTAATAAAAAATATAACCTGAATCTTTCAGAAGAGGAAATGGACAGAATAATAGAAGCATCTTATGTGTCCGTGGCATGGGAGAGAGAAATCAGGGATATGGATATGGAGTACGCTGTTCCTGCACAATGGTGCCGTGGAAATACAGCCTGGCTCAGGGTTTATCTGAGGGTTTGCCCGGTAAAATCTATTTCTTCTGATTTTGCAAGACAAAGGCAGATATGTGTAAACACCTTTGTACATATGTTTGATGATAATAATCCCGGCAACTATGAAAGTATAGAAGCCTGTATATCAGATATGAATTTCAAATTCTTTACCGATTTGGATGAAGCTATGTTTATGGTTATATTCAGATTCCTTGAGGGAGAAGGAAAGCACTATACAATGCCGGAGGAGAGAATCATATCCAATAAAACAGAGATTGACAGGTTAAAGGAAAAATATGATAAAGACCTTGATACATTAGGTAGTATCTATGATTCAGTTCAACCGGCAGAAAAAACAAGATTATAGTTGACAAAAAAAGGCTGTCCTAAAA
>ERZ808267.127-NODE-127-length-33285-cov-3.774029_pt1 | contig 33285 bp, 26 predicted proteins | sample MGYA00521241_ERZ808267 | MGnify/ENA primary metagenome ERZ808267 (study PRJEB31516, sample SAMN03275592) | gut metagenome | biome: mammalia-associated habitat; material: feces | host: Papio cynocephalus | place: Kenya | collected 2012-07-19 ...
CCCGCCGATAACCTAAGCGAGTACAGCTTTGAAGAATGTGATCTCTCGGGGGCAAAAGGGCTTTCGGTAAAACATATCGAAGAGGCTGACGGTTTCAGTAAGTGTAATATGCCAGACAAAGTGGAAGGCTTTACAGTGGACAAAGCCAAGGAACTCGGCGACAAATTTGAAGAATGCACATGGCCTGAATTGGACTTGAAACCAGGCGACAACCTTAAAGGGATCGACCTTACTGCGGCGAATATCACCCGCTTCAAGGGGCTTACTCCGGAAATTCTCGCGACCGCAGACGGCTATGCCGAAAGCGTCACGCCCGCTATGGAAATCAAGCCGGAAACGGATTTCTCAAAAATCTCATTGCAGGATTTGGATATGCGCCATTGGAAAGGACTGACGGTAGAGCATCTTAACCAAACTCCGAGTTTTGCGGGCGCTAAGTTGCCGAAAATGAATCTGCACGGTTTGCAGACCAAAGGTCGTTCGTTGTATATGGTAGACTTCGGCGACGCCTACGGTTTGACTTGGGCAATGTGTAAGGAATCGAAAGACCTTGCGGGAGCAAAACTGCCCGTTATGCGAATTCCCGTGGAAAAGGAGAAGTTCGTGGAAGATTCCCCCGCCACGAGGCAGGCTATAAAGGAAAAGCGTCAACCCGCCAAAACAGTCGTTGAAGACATGGATATGGGCGACACGGACGTTATGGGCTGTGATTTCTCAAAGGTTCAGGGTTTAAAGGAGCTCCAAGTTGAAAAGATTCGCCAATTTGGAGGTATCGGTGCCCGTGTGGAACTTTCCCGCGAACAGGAGCAAAGTCTACGTTCGAAACAACAGGCAATAGGGCGGATGGCTCGTGAAATTGCGGAAATCGTCCATCCCATGCCTCCGGATTCCGATAAAGTACGTTATCGTTGCCCGAATTGGCTAAATCCCATTGCCCAGTCTATGGCGTGGTTCTGCAAAGAGAACAAGATCGAGCATACAAAGCTGGCAAACATATTTGCCAAGGCGGAACCGGACGTAATTCGAACGGGATTTGCCCAGATAAAAGAAGACTGGTTGCTCGCAAAGAAGGCGGGGCTTACGGTAGAAGACTTCACCAAAAAAGGCTTTGCAATAGAAAAAGCACCGGAAGTAGACCGTTAATTTTGAGGCGGTATAGCAACCTGTATTATGTTCAACATACTTACAAACCATGAACAGCGCAAAATTGCCGTTGTAGATAACGACAGAGTGAAACTAACTGTGCAAATCAAGGAGGGTGAGAACGGGGAACAGATCTTTATCATGAACCCCGGCAACCGAACCTTTGTGCAGGGAAAGGGCATAACAAGGGAACTTGCGGAGGAACTGAGATTCCTTCATTGCTCGCACCTTAGGATTGCCATTGAGCAGGCTTTATCTTCAATGTGTAAACGCGCGTTGTTTATCTAATCACTTTAATTGTGGTAAATATCAATCAACGGCAGGAGAAATCCTACCGTTTTTTTGTATACAAAGAAAGAGGGTTCGGAGAACATCCGAACCCTCTGATGAAAACAAAATCAATCATTCAAAAGTATCCTCCAGATAAATTACCCAGGGATAAAACTATTATAGGAAATAACCCTAAATTTCAAATCATGCAAAAACAGTTAACCCCAGAGAACAACCAATACATAGAGCCGGGCGAATATAAATACCACAATACGGACATATTCATACACTACCCAACCAAAGTTGTCGCATTGGAAACACCGGAGGAAGTTCGCGGATTCATTAAGGTTCGTGATTTGGACTTTGTAGATCCCCACCTGGGAAAAGATACTTTATATTTATACGGAGGGGAACTCTATCTAACCAACGACACCGCAGTTCCCTATTGTATGGCGCCTAAGGTATTACCATGTATTATCTATTTCAATATGCGCGGGAAGGTATTTGCCGCATTCAAGAAGAAATACATCAAATGGAGCTGCTCTACTCACAAAGCAAAATCACTCACTCCCACACTTGCTCTCGGTAGCCCACCGGATTTTCAGGATATCTTTGCATATAAACGTTGCTGGAAAGAAGGATATAACTTACACCCATGGGAAAGGGTATTTACAAACAGCTCTTACGATCCACGTGAGAGAAACTATCTGGAAACTCCCGTGTATGTAACTAATGAATTCGCCCGAGACGAATTATCCGATGCTACCCCGTTTACGTCGTTTATGAGCTATGCCAGAAACGAACTATACGAACAATATTCGTTCACCGATGTGGGTCTTAGCGCAAAGAATATCAATATTCTTGAACCGTGGAAGTCTATAAAACCACGTCTCTGCATAAGTGATTATCGCAGGGAGAACGGGTTGGGTTTCGTGAATAAAAAGGGTCGCATGTCCTCCGAAATGGGTGTTGATTTGAGTCGTATAGAGAATACGCCGTCTCTTGCTGAAACATATTGCGTGGATACGATATTGAAGACAAATGGCTTTTCCACCTATTCTATGCCGGATATCTACCTATTGCCGTATTCCTGGTTCCCATGGCAAAAAGACATGTCAAAATATTATGACGCCCAATACCTCCTCGTTTGTACGGAGGGAATTCTAAATGCAATCAAGTTGGGTTGCGAAAACAAACAACTGCCTTGGCGGGCACGGATTTTTGGCGCTGAACGAATAAAAGAAGCCTATAACACAGCAAAGACACACAGACAGGAATGTTTGCGGGCCATGCAAATAGCATCCCTGATGTCACTTTAACGGCGGGACGAAAGCGGTTTTTCCGCCGTAGGCAAATCCCACCCAACCGAACAGCGCAGGGCAAACTCCAAACGGCGGATAAGACTGCGTGAACCTTCAACTGTCATAGATTCTTCCAGTAGTGTAAACACCTTGTTTGAGCATTCCTTGTTCAACTGAGCCATTTCGGCATCGGATATATGTGAAATCTTATTCCAAGCTATTTTGTTCCCGTTGGCATCGACTACCAAGACGTCGGAAAAGTCGCCTTTCTTTGAAACGGGTGTAATTCCGGAGTGGATTTTCTCTATGCCGGTATTGCGAAAGCAATACACGGTAATAGCATTCGCCAGACATTGGCGGTCTTCGGTAGAGCCGGAAAGTAAATGCGAAAGGAACGTTCCTTGTTTCATGGGATTAAATATAAGCGTTCTCTTCCCAAAATAGCAACAGAAATGAGCTGCCTATAATAATAACTAGCGGGATTTGTTAGTGGCATGTGGTTGTCATTGAGAACTGCAACGGCCCGCGAAGGGGGTTTTTGTTTATTTTTCCTCCTGTATATTCCGGTGTAGTTCATACCACAAAAGCCTGCGGGTATTCCCGCGGGCTTTTCCTTTTTTTTATGCGGAGCGACGCTCGTTTAAAAGTAGATCATCTTAACTACAAACAAAGCAAGATATGCATAACTCAGTAATAAAAACAAACGAATGTTTCCGCGAATTAATTGCAGAGATTGACACTCCGATTCGGGATTATGCCGAATTAAAGCGTCGGATACCTGAATCGCAAAAGATTTGCCCCACAGAAGAGACAGCACAATTGCAGTTTGCAATAACCAGGCTATTCCTCTCTGCCGCAGCCGGGTACGGGAAGGAGTTGGCGCACTTCATCTATACATTGGACGAAGGAGATATCATAACGTTGGATAGATATCTGCATGTTCATGCGGGGATAATGCAGATAACGAACCAACTGGATTGGTCCCACATTCCCATTGAATTCATCTACCGCTTTTATACGGAAGTTAAAGCCGGGCTAAACGAGTATGATAATATCCTATTGGCACTCATCAGCTATGGGTGCGGGATAGAGGGAGATGAACCGACACAACTCACACATGAACAGCACAGGAGACTCTATGCATATACGGGTTATAGGGTGGAACCAAAATATATCATACCACCAACAGCCAAGCTAAAGCGGGAATTAATCCTGCAAATAAAAGAACCAACGCATATATCTACGGAACCGGGATTCCACAAATACAGGGATTTTCTTGTCTCACAGGATTCTGAAATAGTGCGCCGCTATTTGTTCCTATCCGAAGAATCTGCGGTTTTGACGCTAAGCGAGCTGCCAAAGGAAAAACTCCAAATGTACTTTCGGGCATTTATGCATAAATACCCGTATGGATTACCGACTGCAACGCATGTAGAGTACGCCATGGGGGATTTTGACTATCTCTTAAGCAACCTACAGCTGGCAAAGCCGTTTATACATTCGGACGACAGCATTTCGCAACTGGAGCAGGGTATGATTCAGGTGTTTTTCGGAGCATGTTTTTCCGATGTGCTAAGCTGGCTAGGCGGCGATGATAAAATGGCTGACGCGTTAAAGGATATAATAATATGCAAACAGGACGCCATGAAAAACCGCGAAGCCGTGAAGCTTCACGCGATGTTAAAGAGCGCCGAAACCCCCGTACGCATGCAATATATTTGCAAGCTATACACGAACAGAAAAGCCTACCTGGAGTGCCTCAAATGTTTTACGCAAGCCACAGTGCTCGGAAGTGATGTAGAGTACATTAAGGAGCTTACACAGGTCATAAAAATGCCGCGGGAATTAACACCCGATGCAGTCCGCCACCATTTTATTGACTTTATTTACAACCGAAACGCCAAAGCCTATGAGGATATTCTCGGAATGGCACGCCACGACGCAATAAACCTCTTTACCCCGGAAATACCGGCAAACATCGCGGGTATAAACCTCCTTATGGGGACACCAAACCAGGAACTTAAAGGATATAGCAAAGGGCTTATAAGGCGTCTTCAAGACGGACTGCAACCATTACGAAGCTTGTCCCCGAAGCAAAAGCTGGCGAACCTTCAATGCGGCTTTTCGGAGTTGGCAAAACTATAAAACAAAAAGGGTCGGAAATCTTCCGACCTTTTTTTGTTTATCTGCTCATTTCCTCATCTAACATGGGGGCTATTCGCTTACAACAATCCAGTTTATACCACTCGTGCATCGCTTCGCGGGTAATAGGTTTTCCGTCGGGCGAAAGTTCCTTAATCAGTTGCTCTGCGGATTTTTCCGACTTAACCGCCGACATTGAGATCTGGAACATCGTGTTCTGAAGCATTTGCGCATTGACCGAAGGATCTAAATGCGGAACAAGCTCTTTCATTAATGCATGAACGCGCTCCCCGAATGTTGGCGCGCGGGGCTTCTTTTCTGCCTCCTCAATGGTGGCAAGGTCTATGGGACCGTATTCCTTTTCATAGGCATCGTAGGGATCTACTACGTCTTTAGGATCGAGTTCAAATTGTATTTTTTCCGCCGGCAGCTCGCGTTCCTGCTTGTACGCATCGCGCAGAATGTTTAAATCCTTGTCGCTATAAGAAGCGGCAACTATTGGATTCTTTGCAACGACAACGCAGGCATGTTTAAACTCTTCAGGACTGTTGGATACCGCCTTACACAACTCACCGAGGCATTTGCATGTATTGTACTCAACGGAGGCGTTGATGGGTATGTTACCGTCGCTAGTTTCGCGATAGCGGGCGCTTGCCGTATGGGCAAAATCAAGGGGCGCGGGCGAGCTTAGAACAGCTACACGATTGGCCGCAAACTTCAGCGCCTTATCCCAATGTTCCAAATCGAACGCCATGGAAGGGAATGCCGTATGCGTTCTAGCGCGGAACATGTCCTTTAGGCTCTTGTCTTGGTTGAAGATCATTTCCCCCAGAACGGGTAGGGGAATGGCGCTGCCAGCAATACCGTATTGTCCGGAAGGGTCTGAAAGCGCATCGGCGTAGTGGAACATTTCCGCCGGATCAGCCCCGTGGTTACCGATGGTACGGTTATATGAAAGGTTGCCCAGCAAAAGTAGATATGCAACCCAATCCTTTGCGGGGTGGTTTCCGTCGGGATACTCCACACATTTCGGGCTGCACAAGAACTTGAATGCGGGATTTGAATCCGGAGCCAGCATGGCCGCGGAATATTTCGCCGCATACTCGCGCGACACATCCATTGAAAAATTGCCGGTAAAGAGTGTTTTGTCTATCCAATCCCTTAGGGATTTGGTATTAACATCGTTTACATTTTTGTACACCCCATAGTCAAAGATAACATTATACATTTCTTCTTCCGTGGGTTTGATTGTGAGGGGATCATTTGTACTCATATATCTTTAAAATAGGAATTTTTTAGGCATCCAAAAATTCGTGCATTTTCGTCTCGTAATTGCGTATTTCGTCATAAGCTACTTCGCCTTTTGCTATCTGCAGCAAAACCTCCTTTACGAGCGGATTGTATTGCTTGAAGTTTAACTCCGCTATGGAATCCAGCGTTGCACGCTCCGAAACCATCAAATCTTTCATGGCCGAATCAAATCGGAGAAATTCAAACACCGCAACTCGCCCGGAAATACCAGTGCTATTGCAATCGGGGCAACCCAATTCGCGGTAGACAAATTCCGGAGGAGTTATCTTGTAAAACTCAAAATGCTTTTTCTGCGCATCCGTTGTTCTTACGGGAACTTTGCAGGAATTACACAATTTAGGGAGCAAACGTTGGGATACAACAAGTGTAACCGCCTCCTGGATATCGCCTTTGGATAATCCCAAATCCATTAGACGAGGTATAACGCCTATTGCGGAACGGGTATGTAGTGTGGTAAGGACCAAATGCCCCGTATTTGCGGCACCTACCGCAAGTTCGGCGGTTTCGGCGTCTCTGATTTCGCCAACCATTATTACATCCGGATCGGCGCGTAGCATTGAGCGCAGCGTGCGGGAAAACGTGACGTTATTCTTTGTGTCGATTTGGGTTTGAACTACCTTGGGTATACGGTATTCTATAGGGTCCTCAATTGTACGCACATTTAAACCAGACAAATCAAGACGCATTAGAGCGGAATACAGGGTTGTTGTTTTGCCGCTACCGGTCGGGCCAGTTAAAATAATCATGCCGCTTTCGGCATTAAGTGCCGATTCAAAATCAGCCAAGAGTTTCCCCCTAAACGGTAGTGCCCCGTTGTTTCGGAGGATTTTCTCCGAATCCAGCAGACGAAAGACAAAATTTTCGTATTCACCGGAAATGGGCAGCTTGGCTACGCGAAAGTCCACCACGCGGCCACCGTCCAAAGAAAGCGAAAATCTGCAATCGGCAAGATTCTTCGTCTCGTTAAGGGGTAGGGTTGCCAAATCCTTAATGGCGTCTATAAACTCCTTTTTAAACGCCCTGTGGACGGGTTCCTGTATAACTAGTGCCCCGTTTATGCGGAACTTAACTACAACCTTGTCCTCTTGCGGCTCGATATGAACATCGGAAGCACCCATCTTTAGGGCATTTCCAAACATCTTTTTTGCAATGCCTATGGCAGGTTCGCGTCCCCACGCATATGAATCCAAAATGGGTGCGGAAATATTTCCCGTATTGTTATTACGAACTGTGGAAATTCGCTTTTCGGCAAAATCCAATAGATTGCGGAAAGCCTCGTCGGTAACGGTTACCAGTCGAACCGAATCATAATTAAGCGCACGGATTCTGGACAACTTGTATTGATCCCACGGGGTTGGTGAAACTGCGGTAAGATACAGGTCACACTTGGATATTGGAAGGAAGTTTAATTCCTTGCATGCGTCTATTCCATACTTTGAAATCAAGCCAAAATCCAATCTAGACGGAAGGATACTGATAATCGGCAACGGTTGGGGGAAAAGCGCACAGAGTTCCCTGTAGGTTTCCATCGCTGGCAAATGCCGTGCAATTATATCGCCTGCGGGAATCCTTAAATCTTTAGGTAACGTCTCAATAATGTTAGCATCCATTACCTGTCTAAGTCTATTCCCTGCGCTGTGGTTTTGGGGAATAGAGCCAAAATTTTTGTTATGAGGTTGCAGTAGCCATCGCAGTTATTGAATATGGCGTCAAAGGCGGCAAACTGCGGATCCTCAAAAACCTTTCCGTAGTGGAGTTCTATTTGCTCCAATGTATCCATTGCCTTCGGGGTAAGGCATATATTTTCTCCGTCCATAAACAGGAGTTCCTTTTCCAGCAGATAGTGCAGGGCGATAAACCATTTTATCCAGCAGGGGGAATTCATTGAAAACTCCATTGCAACCTGGAACGGGGTTCTATCGCAGGATTTGGAGGTGCAGACGTAGACCCCGAATCTTTCCACGTCCCGACAATGGGGGTAGATTCGGTATAGAGCACTTTTTGCATCCTCACAGAGGTTTGGAAAATCGTATTGCCGTATACAGAAAAATGCATCGCCGCATTGGTAGTATTCATTGGATATATCGCATTTACAATTCGAACGAAATGCGTCAATGGCAAAAGCATCTACGTAGGAATGGAGAACATCGTCCCCGTTTTCCGGTGAATTACCGCTTATTGGAATGCAGGATATTAGTCCCGGAGCGCAGGAAAACAGCCTTTTAGTGAAATTGGAACTAAACGGAATTTTCCTCTTTTGGAGCAGCGGCTGGACGAGAGCGCATACTTCATCCGAAGTTTTCCCGTGCGCGCCGAAAGGGTAGAGCAGTTTACCGGTCGTGTAAAGCTTGTAAAGATCATTGAAAATAGCTCCGACTGGTAGAATGGTATTGGAAAGTAGATGGGTAAATACCGCACCAATGGTGGGGTAACATAGGGGGTTTAGTTCGGTATGGTCGGTTTTGCTCGCTACTAGTTCAAACTTGGAGGCATTGACCGATTTTAGCACCTTCTCCGCCAAAGTAGATGAGTTCTTGTAAATCATACCGTAGGGCTGAAAATCGTTAGCGTTGGCGTATTCTCCGGAATTAGCCGGAGGCGGAACCTGCTCTCCGATAACAAGCCCTGTGAGCTTGTCTTTTACTATCAGCTTGTATTCGCGCTGTGTATTTTGGACGGACAGTTTCCCGATTTTGTACAGCATGTAGAGACTGTACAGGTTTTGCATAAACAACTCCTTATCCAGATTCAAATCCAGAAAACAGGAATTTATGTTGGCCGTGCTTACACCCTCCAGCATGCGCAAAAGAAACCATTCCGACGGGTAATGTGCAGGTAGACCTGACGGGTGGGACAACAAGGCGCCCAAATCTAAATCACGACAGGATGGCAGTGATACGTAAATACTGTCGCGACTGGTATAGCCAAGCGCGCTGCCAATTTGCTGCGCCCACGATATGGCATCCCATCTGGGTTCAAAGACAATGCGAACCGCTTGACCCTTTACGGATTCGCGTAGTTGCGAAATGATAAGGTTCGCATCCTGTGTAATGGTGAACTCCGGAGTAACATCGGACTGGGCGCCGAATTTATCCCTATCATAACAGTCCGCATCCAGTAGCAGCTTATCCACAACTATGCAGGAGCTAACCATGCAGGATTTTTCCAAAGCTTTGGACAGTTCGTGATTGTGGGTTATGGCTACAATTGAAGGCATGGAAATTAAAACTGCAGTAGGCTCAGCAGATCCCTGGATAATTTCTCAACTTCGGGGGACGGTTGTTGTTGAAATGTTGCATTCAGCAAAGGCACGCACGCAGACATCCATAATTGCGTAGGGACTTTAAAGATAAAAACAGCTTGCTCGTTTTTGTCCAAATCATCTGGTGTCAACTTATGGGCACGAACGTGTAGTTGCCCGTTCTTGATTACGGTTTTGGGGATTATCGCCGAGGGGATACGGTACCTGTCGGATAGTTCCTCAAACTCAAAAGCCCAAAACCGATAAACCTCTACCGGTTGGACTTTTTGCCAATACCAGCTTACGCAAAAAACATACCCGTTGGGAGCTTTCTTTACCATTATTTAAGGCAAATATTATGCTCTTTAGCATAGTTCTCAAGAACGGCACGAACTTCGCCGTCCATAGTTTTTATTTTGGCGATATATTCGTCAATAGCCTCAGTTTTGAATATAAGGTTGATGAGTGTCTCCCTAAAATCTATGGAGCTGTTGCCCGTTACGCAGTCCTGAATCTTTTTGGCAAGTGCTTTGTCTATGTAACAGCGAAATAAAACGCGTCCATCGGCACATTTGTTTATAATGGGCAAAACACCTTTAGCGTTTGATGACTTTTTCTTCTTTTCGGGTTTGATTGTTGTTTGTTCCATGTAATTGCCTTTGTTTATGTGTTAAAATTCTCCGAATAGGTCGTCGGACTTTGTTGTGCTTTTTTTGTTTGTAGGGTTTGTAGTTGAAGCCGAAGCGGGGGCGGGTTCTTGAGGAAACGTAAATCCTCCAGGAGTTGCGGCTTGGGGTGTCATAGTTGGCTGTGTTTGGAACCCCGACTGGACTTGCATACCTGCAGGGGGTTGACTGCGAATCCCCATATTGGGTTTTTGCACCTGGCCGTTTGCCCCGGCTATTGCGGACTTGCGGACTTCCTCTCGGTATACATTTTGTAGGCTTGAATTATACGTTACCGTGCTCTTCGGCGCGATAACCCAGCCTACGAATTTGTCAAATACGGCAACCTCCCTTAGGGGATCAATCTGACTTCGGGCAAGCTCTCCGGCATTGGGATCCGTAATCCCTGTAAGTTTTAAGTTTGATGTGTCGGTCAAAAGCAGCGAAGCGGGCGTGGGTCTTTCGTTTTCCGCAACCGTATATGAGGGACCGTAGTATGTGCCGAGCCCGTTTATGGGCATGACGGCGTTCTCGGGCGGGATATAACTACTGGGCTTGCGAACCGCCTCCAAATTCCAGCCGCCTTTTTTAGTTACTACATACATATAGGATTTTGGGTGAAGATTGCCGTTTTCGTCAACAAAAGCATCAACCGCTACTTTCTGTATTTGTGGGTTCTCCCACACAGGAAGCGGTTCTTCGTTTGTTGGGACGCTTTTTACCGCTGGCTGCGGCATTGCGGCAATCGGATAAGTTTCGGCGTATGGTTGAATGGGCGCACCGGTTAGTTTGGATGGTTCCAAAACGGAAGAGCCCTTTACATCCACGGGGGACGATGCGCACCCGCATAGGAAAAGCGAGGATGCCAGAAAAATGTAATAAATTCGTTGCTTCATGTTTGTTTAATAGTTTAGTCTTCGGATGTTATTTAAATGCTTTGGATAAGTCTACGTTTGCGCTGGGTTGTTGCTGGGATGCGGAGTTCACCCGACTGCCGGAACGGGAATTTGCGCTATTCGCCTCCTGTATCATTTGCGAAACGGAAGGAATATTACGCTCCTCTTTTATTTTTAGCTGCGTTTCGCCCTTGGCATTTATAGTAGTATCTATCGTCTGCCCATTGGCGGCGGCATTTATCAATTGTTGTTGATATGCGGCTTCGGCATTGTCTTTCATACGCTTCAAGCGATCGGCATCATTAAGCAGACTGGAGGATTTGGAGGCAACCTTGTTCCCTCCGCTGAATTCTATCTTGCTCAAATCAAGATTGGCGGTAAGCATCAATACCCCTGGGGTGCCGGCGGGAATCGTGTAGTAGCCCTCCTGTTTGTGGATAATATCGTCTACAGTTTCCTCCAAATAGGAGGTAACCTCCGACATGTCACCCAAAGATTCGCCGGATTCTTTGTTTTGTTTGGTGTTTTGCGACATAGCAAAGATTGCACCAACATTAGCAAATCTTAGCGCCGTAGCCCATAGCGGTGCTGGGGTGTAATATGCCTCAAGTCCGAATTGCAAATTAACATCATACGTGTCCGCGGACAACGAGATGGATTTTCCGTTAGGATACTGGAGTATGTTGAACGTGAGGGATATTCTGTTGTTTGAACCGACACTACCTACGGAACCGTAAAGGCGTGTTCCTGCGGGAATGGCCGCCTTATGAAAGAACACGTTTTCAGCAACCACACCCTCAATTAAAGAGCCACGCTCCAAATTGGTGGCGATATGAGAAAGTAGATAGAATGGAATTCTCGTTCCGATCGGCATAAACTTTTCATACTTCTCTTCCTCGCTGGATGTTGCTACAGTAGCCTTCACGGCTTTGGCTTTCTGCCGTAACGCTTCAAGATTCAAGGTATATACGCGACCGCCCTGAACTTCCTTTGCGGCATTGACAGGTTCAAACTCCTTCTTTCCGTCCCTGAAGTTTTCCAGATTTTCGGAAACATTTACACTTACGGATGTTTTTTTAGGCTGCCCCGTATTTACATAATCTACAGGAGGAAAATACCCATTAACCGAGCCGAATTGCATCTCGGGTGGGGTGGGAGATTGCCCATCGTTGGCATCCGCAGAATTAACGGGGGAGATATTTCCGTTTGCATCTACTACATATTGTTTACCATCGGGACCTACAAACGTTCCTTGTGGTAGACGATCAACGGGTTTTAGATTTCCGGAGGAATCCACCTCAAACAATTTTCCGTCCTTGTCGGAATAGTACATCTTACCGTCAGGCCCGTAAAAATACCCCTCGGAAACTTTAGCTTTGGCCTTATTGGACAACTTCGTTACATTGCCATCACTGTCAACGTTGTATATCTGACCGTCGGGACCTATGAATGTGCCTTGCGGGAGTTTTTCAACGGGTGTAAGATTCCCGTTTTTGTCAACGGCATAAAGTTTACCATCCTTGCCTTTGAAGTATGTTTTTCCATCGGCAGCTTTGAAATATCCCGTCGGGAGCGATTCCGTACCCTGACGTTTAATTCTACCGTCTTTCCCGACCCTGAAAGACGAACCCTTGCTATCGGTTAACACAATACCTTCGGGAAGGGAATCCAACTTGGTAAGGCTACCATCGGGGTTTACAGCATAGACAGAACCTTTTTCGTCAACATAATATTGATTGCCGTTTGCGTCTTTATAAGTACCTGTCGGGAGATTGTCAGATAGCGATGTAATGGCGCCGGCAGCATCAACTGCATACACATTTCCTTCTGCGTCTTTATACGTACCGATAGGCAAAACAGCAGGAACCATATTCCCGTTTTCATCTACAAGAAACGTCTTCCCGTCTTTCCCTACAAAGTACTTTCTACCATCCGCCCCGACAAGAAACTTACCCTTGACCTTGGATTCCACAGCGGGAACGGACTTTTCTTCGGTGATATTACCGTCCTTGTCTATACGATAAGTTTTGCCGTCGGGTCCTCTGAATATACCGGAACCGCCGATTTTCGCCGGAACAAGGTTACCGTTTGTATCCACTGTATAAATGTTTCCCTTGTCATCGGAATAGTATTTCTTGCCGTCCGGACCTATAAAGTATCCTTGTGATAGATCTGTCTTTTGGGCTATACCATTTTCGCCGCCACCGAGAACCTTTCGGATATCGCCGTTCTCGTCTTTAAAGTAGGTGCTACCGTCGGGACCTATAAATGTTCCGGAACCTCCAATATTAGTGGCATACAACTTCCCGTCTGCACCAGTAGCATAGATTTTACCATCGTCCCCGAGAAGGTAGGTTTTACCGTCTGGCCCCTTGAAATACCCGTGACCCTGCAAAACGCCTTTGCTAAAGGAAGCGGTTTTGTCCGTAGCGGAGAAGAGCAATCCCTGCATAGCTACGTATTTTCTGTTGTCCGAGCCGGTAAATTCACCCTGTCCCTTGACATACGGAACAATCTCCTGTGAATCGGCGGATTCAATATCACCGGACGATAGGATATTATAGAGTATGCCGTCTGGGCCGGTAAAAGAACCTTTAGGGCCGGGAGTATGTAGGCGTAATTGAAGGTTGCTTGTCACCTCGTAGAACCTCTTGAAACTATCCCAGAGTTTGTAATTGGGCGCAACCCCCACGGGAACACGCTTTCCTCCGTTCATAACCTGATAGAGCTTTAAATCGTCCCCGACTATGTAGGAGGTATTCCTTTTGCCTGTCAGAACGGTGCCTGCGGGAACATTGAGCGCAAAAACGGAAAAATTGGATTTTATATACAGCCCGCCGTCATCGCCGGAGAGCTGCTCCAGCTTTTCCATATCAAGGTTGTCTCCCGTAAAAACGGAACCCCCGGAAAGGTTGCTTGGCGTAAGGGACGCGAACACAGCTGTCTGCGTGGAAAGGACATCCTTTGCCTTATTTGTGTCTTCGTCGGGCGGGAGAACCGGAATACCGTCTGGAGACATGGTATTTTCGCGCCAGTTACTGAATGTATCGCCCAATGTATCTACATTACTCGGAATTGCATTGGGATCCTCTTTCGGTAGCGATGTATCCAACATTGTGGGACCGAATCCAGATAGCCGTAGAAATACATACGCGGAAACCCCCAAAGACACCGCAAATATAATCGCATAGGATGTAAATCCCAAGCGTATTTTGTTCCCTGAAGCAAGATCGCGACGAATGAAACCGAAATTTGACATATTGATTAATAAAGTGTGTTCAAGTTATCGGGAGCGGGGGGAAGCGATAATTCAAAGTTATTTCTTGCTACCAGATTAAAGCCCTGCAGGAAAAGATAGATATATTCCGACTGATTGGGAAATAGCATCTCGGACATTTGCATTGAGAGCGTCGGAGGAAACCTATTATTTGCAATACGAACGCCGATTTGTTGGGCGTTGAGGTATACTGCGGTATTTCCGGCATTTTTGCGGTATATTTTCAGAACAAGCATATTATCGGTTGGAAAGCAATACGCCGTATCAAGGAGCAGCGAGCAATTACCCCACGTATAAACTTTATTCAACTTAAAGGAGGTCATTTCCTTTTGTAGGAGTGTCTTGAACCGTAAATGGGTATTTTCGATGGCTTGAACGTATTTTTGTACCTCTATGGACTGGGGGGCTAGCGCGGGCCCAAAATTATACTGTATATCATCGGCATTGACTGTAAGTGAGGGCAGGGTATAAGCCAACGTATACTTTATATCACCGGATGTCACAATGTGGATGGTGAAGCTATAAGGTTTCCCCTTTAATACAACTGTTAGGTTGGTAGAACCCTTCATGACGTGTGCATTAAGCGCAACCGAGTTTTGCTCGGGGGAGACATCTGCCGTAACCATATTTGTGGCACCTACGTAAACACCTTCAATCGGTGTTTCCTTGGGAAACGACAAATACACTACATAACCAACGGCGATATAGACATCCTGTATAACACCGCTTTCCAGCATAGTTGCCTCCGTTTTAGCCTTTGAATTCTCCCAGGCGTATTGGGGAATTATATCGGGGAGCTTCGGTGTTTGGGATTGGAAAGATGGACCCGTCTGCGCGTAAAGCACAACAGGAAGTAAAAATAATGCGGAAATTATTTGTTTCAACATAGTAAGAAGTCTAATGCCGCGGCTAGTTTTTTAACGAATCCACGGGAGTTACTTGGTTTGAGGGTTTGCTAAATCCGGAGCTCCCAAGAAACTGATTACGCTTTTCCAGATATGTCGCCTCGTCCATACGGAGAAGCCCTACGACCATCCAACCGGTAGGGTTGGCGGGCGAACGCCCCACGTTCCGCAGTAAAAGGTTAAAATAGATAGGCTGAACCACGCTGTTGCTTCTGTTCGTCTGAATCATGGTAAGGTAGATTACCGCCTGAACAGTTCCGCCGGTTTGTGTGATAAAAAAGTCCTGAACCGTTGTTGAACGAACCAAGTCGCTGCCCCCCGATCTTAACATCTGTTGAACTGACGCCAAAATATTGCCTGCCACGAAGGGGCGTAGCTCCTGTATGTAGTTCTTGTCGCCGTGAGTCGTAAAGAGCAATCGCATACTATCTATGGCGAGCGTGGAAATCTCCGCATAGGATGTGGTATAGGGTGCGGCTTGCGCGTAATATGCCTTGTTATTGTAATCCCTTACAATTGTTGGATATACGGTTAGCGTAGATTTTACCAAAAGGCATATACCGAATACTGCTGTAGCGGTTAGAAAGATTTCGGCAAGGGAACGAAGTTTAAAATACGTTCGCCCCTTATTAAACACATTAAAAATGTTCTTATGGACTTCTGAAGAGATGGGGTTTATAACACTCATATTAGCGCATTAAATGGATTTTTGATTTGAGGGCATCGTCAAATATAGCGGTCTCGCGTGTCCCCGCCACCTCCGTGATTGCCGATAGATATAGCGTTTTTCGCCCAGTGAGGTGGGTTGCGGGGCGAACCAAATAAGTGAGTTCGGCTCGATAGGGAATAGTTCTTGCGGGCAATCCTGCCGAGTTATTTGCTTGCGTAAGGACAAGCAGATAGCCCTTTACAATAACATCTATTTTGCCGTTTTTTGACTGCCTGCCGATTAACGGATAATCGGATATGTAGATGGAATTAACCATTGCGCTCTCTCGCATTTTACCGTAGTTGCTTTGGTAGGCAACTTCAGCATTGGAGATGATATCCGGCGATACTATACCTGAAATGGGTTCAAAATCCTGTCCTGAGGCATAGGAATAATTATGCAGGGAATATAAAATCAAACTAGTTTGGCGCTTGATATCCAACTTTGAAATATCCTGCTCGCTATCAAGTGACTCATACGCGGAAAGGATTAACGGTTTCTTAAGGTCAATTACTTGATAGTCGCGAAGGGTTTGCACATACCATCCGCCCCAAACAAATAAATTTAGCACAAACAGGCATACAATCATACCGTTGGACCATAGCAGAATATGCCGAACCCAATCGAAGGGATTGTAAAGCCTCCCATCCTTCTTGTAAAGCACTTCAATGGATTTGGAATCTATTTGTGGTGAACTTGCAGAGCGCCCCGAAGGAACAGTCACGGTTTCGGGTAGTGTCGTGGCTTTGGGTTCTTCGGGTTCCTTCTTTTGTGCGGGGGCGAATAAAGCCTTAAGTTGCTTAATGATTTCATCTAACTTCATCTGTATGAAGTTTAGGCTACATCAACTAAATATCGTCCAAATAATTTCTTCTGGGTTGCTTGGGTGCTTGATATTTAGGATTAAATGCAGGCAAGGAATTCTGAATCATCTGCTTTGTTGCACCGCCGATATCGTGTAAGGATTTACTTGCACCTCCGACAAACCCAGATGCCATATTATGCGCCACCTCAGGCAATCCCGCTTTATTAGCGGCACCGCTAGCCCATGAACCAAAAGCTTTTGCTCCAGACCATAATCCATTACTAGATACCTTGTCCGCGGCCGAATGCATCCATAACCCCGCCTTATTAGCGGAAGCCGATATGCAGGAAGAAACGCCATGCGCTGCAGTCCCAACACCGGAGGATACGCCATGGGCTACGGTCCCTATGCCACCTGCAACTTTTGACGCCATATGTCCAGCCTCACTTTTTTTTGCAAGATAGGCGGATGCCTTAGCTTTACGACCTACGCGGGAACTTGCAATTGAATCTCCAAGACTTCCCATAACCGATTTTGCTCCCCCCCCAATATTCTTGGCGCCTTTAGCCATGTTACTCAGCTTCTCCTTCGCGCCACCCAAAATGCCAGATGAGCCAGAACCCTCAGCGCCATTACCACTTTTGGCAGATGCATCGGGGTTTGCGGGGGCGGGAACCCCACCGCCAGAGCCACTGGAAGATCCTCTGGAACCACCCCCACCAAGACGTTGGGCGACGGTAGATGCTGGACCTCCATTTGGATCGCCACCTTCGGGCTCTCCGGCCTGTCCAGCCGCATCTATTGCGGAACCCGCACCACCTGCCAGTTTTTGCATAGAGCTTGCCAGTGCTTTACCAGCACCGAGACCTGAGGCAAACTTACCCCCAAGCATTGCTCCAGCCAGCATACCTGCAGCTGCCGCACCGAATGCGCCGGCTATCGAGCCTCCTTGTGTCAGAAGTTTTGCACCTTTTATAGAATAAAGGGCAATAAAAACCATCGCAATACACTGGATAATGGAAAGAACCATTCCTATCAAAATCAGGTATACACCCGTAGATCCCAATGAAGATGTTACGGCGGCACTGGCTACCCCAGTAGCAGCCCTGGCAAACGCCGAAGCCCCTTGAGCCGCACCGCATGTAGTTGCTCCTACACCCCCTGAGAGCATGCCGTAAAAACTGTTCATTAGCAAATTGAATATCCCTAGTAGCAAACTGCACATAAAGGGAATTAACGCCAATGTAAGACATACTTTTAAGTTGGCATAGAAAACCCCTTCCGTCTTTTTTGAGCCAACCGCACAGAGGGTAAGATTTACCAGCAGGAATTGTAGGGGAAGCAAGAAGCCCATAAGGACGACCATAACACCTACCACAAGCCTTTGAAATATGGAGGCAACCAAATCGAGAAACCATGCGATAATTTTCAAAGGTAAACTTATTACACTTGCCGCGGCACTGATAGCGGAGCCTACTGCACCGCAGAGCCAATTCCACGTCTTGGTGCCCCAACCGGCCTCCTTGGAAATCATTTCCGTCCATTGATTGGGTGTCAGAATTTTTGTGTCGGAACCCTCGCCCTCGGTAAAGGGGGCAATCGCGCCTATATCCTTAGCGCGATTAATGATGATATTCATCACTTCATTTTGGAAGTTCTGGGCTTCACCACGGGAAAGAGACTTTCGTTCCTTTACGGTGCCGTTGGAACTCTTCGTAACATCAGCCATCTTTTGCTCTACCTCGTCTATGGTTAAATCCTTAACCTCGGAATCACTACCATCGTGATACAATTTCCAAATAGCAATATTGATATCGCGGTCAATCATGGGATTTTGGCAGAACAAATCTATTTGTGCCTTACAAAATAAAATGGGCTGCTCCATTCGGTGAACAGACGTAGACTTTGCAAGGAGGCTGTATATCACCTCAGTACGCGGGGCGCCGGAATCCATCTCAAATTTACCACCTTTATCCAGTGAAGCGTCTACACCGTATATATCCTTAAAAGATCTGGCATAGGCGTTCCTCTGGTTCATGTTGGAACCTCCGCGCCAAGCTGCGGTGGGATAGTTGGCAAAACTTTTCAGTATTTTTGTATACCCGGAAGCAAAGGGTAGGAATAGGCTTTTTCGAAGCGAGCTGTCCTTTGGGCTGTAGTTTAAATCCGAATTTACCGCATTTGCGGCTTTTTGGAACTTTCTTGTTCCATCGGAAATAGGTATATAGCAGCTGCCGCTGTTTTGTAAAGCCAGCCCCTCGTTAAAGGACGCAAGCGGAAACATCATGTACACAGCAAACGGCACGGTCTGCTCGGCATCGCGATAATCCTTGTATTTCACCTGCGTTTTTGCGGAACCCAGCAGCTGTTGGCGGGCTTGCTCCTTACCCTCCGAAATAGCCAACTTTATTTGGTTGGAAATGGATGCGTCCTCTTCGTATAGCGCATCGGAAATGGAGCCTAAATCGGTATTGAGGACAAAATTTACAATGCTTGCCATACCGGATTGAATGCCAGCCAAATATGCGAATATTATGGAGCCGAATCCCGTAAAAATGGCAAATATGAAGATTCTTTTTATCAAATCCACATAATCTACAGCACCCTCCGAATTAAGGCTTTGGATAATTCCCCAGATAAGAAATATCGCAAAAACAGGGAACACCACAACATACATTAGCCATTGATATAAGAGCAAACCCTTTTCTGGTTGTCCGGGAATTATCGTCTGTGCCCAGTGGTCAAATTTTAGCCCCCTTGAGATAGTCTGCAAATTGGACAATTCGTTGTTGATTGCCGCCATACGGTTGTCCGCAGAGCTAACCGCACTGACAAAAGATGAGCCCGACGGTGATGCCGATGCCGTATCGCAGTAGCCCGAAAGGGGTAATAACGAAAAAACGAGGAAAAGTATCAGTCTTAGGAATCGCATTATTCAAAAAATTTAAGGTATGTGGTTTCAAGGTCCTTCTTTTCGGACTCAATAGCGGCTTTATGGGCATTCATTTGCTGCCGCGTCATTAAATTGTAGGAGTTTCCCATGTCCGACCAAATACTGGCATCCATGGCTTTGGATACAGATTGGGCATTCAGCTGTTGGACAATCGTCGTTTCCGTGCTATCCAAGCCTAATTCCGGTGCTACAGCGGGGGCCTTGTTTGACGTCGCAGCGGTTATCGCCTTCTTGTGGGCATTGTTTTGCTCCTGCTGCATAAGCGCCTGCATTATATAGTCATCGTCTATATACTGCGCAGAGCGGATGGTATCCATCCCCTCGTCTATATAAGGTGTATATTCTTCGCGTGTGGAACCTATATCTTTTGCCAATCCGCGCATATAGCGGGAAAAGGCGGTAGAGGAGTCATGGGCTTTTTTATCCTTGCTGTTTGTTTTGTCCGAGCCGGAATTGGCGGAGCTGGAAGCTTCGTCAAGCTTGGAGAATAAACTACCACCGTATGTATTGGCAATATCGCCAAGTTCCGACCAGTCCGTTATCTGCCATGTATTGAGGACGGATTCTATGCTAAAGTTACTTATCAGGTCACGAAATTGCCCTATAGTGGATGCTACGGATTTTGCATCCTTGTAAATTTGCAATGCAGCACTAAGTTGTTCCAGGGTTTGCTTAGCCATAGTGACATACTCATTTTTCTTCATTTCCTCGCTTATTTCCTTGCGAATATCCTTACAGGGGCCCTCCAGACAATAGATTTGATCACCCGATCCGCAATAGCATGGGATATAAAATCCGTATGAAGCAGAGGAAACGCATGTTGCAAAAAGTACAAACAAAAACTTACTCCAAGAGTTTACCATAATCTTCCATTTGTTTTACTTCGCTTTTGGCTTTATTGACCTCCGTCATTATTTCGCTCATTTTTATATTCGTGGCGGTATTTTGATTGATCGCGGAAGTGACATCGGAAGTGGCTGCAACTTGAAGTGCGGCTATATCCACACTTTTCTGTGTTATACCCGCTATGTCATTAGAATACGCGCCGTCCTCGTTTTGGATAATCTTTGCCACATTAGCTTTCGTGGCGGCATCAAGCTTAGCCTGACCTTCGGAATACTTAAGGAATTGTTGCTCTAATTTATTTTGGGCTTTTTCCGCGAGAAGCTGTTTCTCTGCTGCGGTAGGTGTTGCAAGATCGCCGCTTGCGGTTTTTACCTTTATCCCGTCTTCGCTCTTTCCGAAAATGGAATCTTCCACTTCTTGAATGGAGATAGAGTCAAGAGAGAAGAGTCCGAAGAATGAGTTACCCCCTGAACTATTTGGTTTCTCATAAGAGGTGTCTGTAAAAATCGAATTCAGCACATTGTCCCGCGAATAGTCATAAGGCATCCAGCGGAGTGAAGACTCCGTATCGCTTGTGTCCTCGCGGAATTTTTTAGAGCGAGCGACGGCATCGCCCAAAATGCCGGTAGTGGCGGGTTGAATACCCCAGCGGCACAACTTATCGTCTGCGGTACACATAAAATCGTCCAAATCGTCCACGCTGTCAAACATCCATCCATTTGTGAATGCGTCCCAGTAGGAGGAAATATTGTTGTACATATCACGAACTTCGCCGACTGTATCATAGACGGCTTTGACCTCTTTGTAAACCTGCATAACGGCGCGGATTTGTTCCGCTCCTGTTTTTACCATGTTGACGGCTTCCGCAATTTCCTCAACCTGCATAGCTTGCGCCGTAGTATCGCTCACCAAGTGGAAAGCGGAAAGCGGCGAGGCGCAGGCAGACAAGGCTAAAATGGTCAAATATTTACGCATATATCGCACCTCCAAAGAACAGTTTAGGCAAAATTATTGTCCGCGAACCACCATCTCACTGGGAGCGTAGGAGCCCCCGTAGATTACCCCTTGATTGACATGCGGATCATATTGGATTTGGCGTAAGTGCTTATTCTTGCCGTCTTGTTGGGATGCGTAGAATTCGCTACCGTCCGCACCGGTAACCGAACGCCAATAGGCATTGGACGCTTCAGTGCGTGCCTCGCGTTTTCCCTGCTCGTAGGCTTCTGCTATCTTTTGCTGATCGCCTTTTTTGGTCATCTCGTAAAGTTGCTGTGCGGCAATAATGCCGACGGCAGTTCCGGCAAGTTTGGTTTCGTCCGAATCCTTGTCTATGGCTTTACCTACCATAAACCCACCGGCACCGGAAGCGGCTGTGACAATACCGCTCATTAGCATATCCGATGAAGGCGCAGTGTAGGTGCTACACCCAGATATTAAAACGCCAAAGAAGGGGAGAAAAAGGTATACTATCCGTTTCATAATATAAAGTATAGTCTTGAAGAACTTACACTCCCGAGGGGAATCTTTCCGCAAAAATAAGGCGGGCTGCCAAATTGGAGCATTGCTCTTCCTCCATAATCTGTTGGATTTGTACTTTATCCCTTCCGTCTGTGGTCATGAGCGCATACTGTAAAGGCGTTGTTCTGTTAACCAATACCGTGGAGAACTTTCCGCCCTGGCAGCGTTGGATAAACAAAGCCTGGGAGTATTTACCTTTCTCCTTGCGGAGCGAACCGGCTATTTCAACCTCTTTTGGGTTGAATCCCACTATCTCTGCGGCTTCCTCCAGCGTGCCGCTATTTGCCTGTGTTAGCACGAAATAAGTGGACACATTGGCTACAACACCGCGCAAATGACCGCCTGTCCAGTCGGCAACTTCCTGCGAAATACCCAGGATTGCAACATTCAATTTACGGTAAGTCTTAAATGCCTCTATTACAAACTTTGCACCAGCTTCGGTGTTTAGCAAGGCCCACGCTTCGTCAAGGAGCAGGCACTTTGCCTCTTTCGGGTAGCTTGATGCCATACGTTGAACATTTGACATGACGGACATTAACGTAAGAGGACCCAAATCGGGGTGATCTTTCACCGAGGTAAGGTCAAAGACAATAAACGGGTTATCAAGGTTTATTTTCGTTTGTCCGTCAAACAGAGCACCGTGCTGTCCGCCAACGCAATACATCTCCAACCGTTTGGCAAGATTTTGCATCGCGGGATTATCAAAATTAACCAAAAGCTGCCTCAAGTCGGAAAGTGTGGGTTCCAACAGACTACCGGCATTGGAAAACTTGCTGTAGAGCTGGGATATGGCGTTGTCCAAGTCGCTTTGCACATCCTTAGAGAACGACCCGTGATTGTCCAGTAGGGCGACCTCCAGCCAGCGTATCACATTGGCGCGAGCTGCAGTCAGGTTTCCGTCCTTTGGGTGGGCAAGAGGGTTGAGCGTCTGCGACTTTGACGAAGCATCCATTGTGATATATTCCCCATTAAAGGCTTCGCAAAGCGATTTATATGAAGCGCCGATATCGATACAGATTACTCTTGCCTTTTTTAGCTTCATGTTAAGCAGGATCGAACCAGCCAGGAAAGACTTACCGGTACCGGAACCACCGCAGATGAGTGTATTATAGTTGTTAAGCCTTAGATTGTCCATTGGATTGTAGTTGAAGAACGACGCGTTCGCCGTCTCAAGCAACATGGAGAGCTTTTCGTTTCCCAAACGCTCCATATGTCCCGAAAGGGGGAGAAGGCAGCAAAGTTGGGTGGTGGAGACATGGAAATGACGATACATATCGGTATCGCGTCCCCAGAAAGGCAGCATGCCAATCCAGTATCTCCACGCCGCTAAAGTTTCCGGTATTATGCGACTGTTGTTGCAAATACGCCCGAGACGCTTTAACTCGGTTGCATACAACTCAACCTCTTTGTCGTCATCACCCCAAGTATGAAAGAATACTGCAGCCCTCCAGCAGCCCTCCTGAGTCTGTTGTAAATTATATATTTCCGCCTGAATCTGATCTACGGCTACTGCAAGTTTTGGATCCTTGGCTATACGGCTACGGAGTAGGGGCAGTTCTTTCTGGAGTTCGGTTACGCGTTTTACCCTGTCGTAGGGTAGAATGTTCACGCATACGTGAAGATTTGGAACAAACTGCTCCTCCAGGATGGATGCAAAAGTGTTTACAACCATGGTGCTGGCTGGAATTTCCAGGCTCAGAATTTTGTGTGCGCAACCATCCGTATAGAACGTGCCCGTCTTTTTATTAAGCGACACGCTGTCCCCGAGGTATAACTCGGGTAACATCGCCAGCTGGGTATTTGCTGTATCGGGGGCTGGAGAGGTCTGTGAAGTCTTCGGGTTCCATAACCTATAAAGACAGTTGACAATATCCTGCTCCAACATACGTTTTCCCGTAAAGCCGAGACTTTCAACGGTACTGCGAAGGGAGTCAATCAGTGGAACCCACGCGTCCTTTATCTCGTCCCACTCGGACGGCGTATAGGCTTTGGAGTACGCCGGAGGCACAAAAGACTGCCATAGGGACTGAAAGAAGTTCTTGGGCGTGTATTCGGGAAAGGTATCCTTGGCAGCATTACGGGCTTTAACTTCCGCATTGTTTCGGGCAATCCATCCCTTTTGATCTACAAAAGGCGCCATCGTAAGAATTATATACAGTCTGTATCTGCGCAGACAGTTGGTTTTGGCGAATCGCACCCATTTGTCTTCGGTTTCGTCTATATATTTTAGCGCCAGTTTTTCGCTATCAGTGGGTAAAAACTCCGGAACTTCGGGTTGGGGTAGCTCGGATTGTCCGTTGGCGATACGCCTGTCATTCTCCTCCACCCATCGGTCGCTTATTGTTTTGCAGTGGCTCAGGTAACTTTCCTTTGCGTGTTCAAAAATATCGTTACGGGAGACATTGAGCTTTTCCTTTACATCCGCCATATCATGGAAAACCTCCCATATGAACTGGACAGAAACGGAGGGGGGCAGGGCATTTAGGAAGCTCTTTAACGTACCATGTAAATGATCGCGCATCGGCTCGTCCATTGTATAAAAGGGCGGAACTTCCGCGGAAACACCTACGGATGTGGACATATCCTTGTTGACCACAATATCGTCTATTACCCATGTATGGGGAAGGAAATCATTAAGATTTACGCCTGCTATGGCTGCGTCTCGCTTTATTTGCATAGCAACAGTATAATACCGTGAGACTTTTTTAAAGAGAAAGAACTACAGGATACGGCAGACAGATGTCCCTGTGCTGACCAAAAAAAAAATAGGGGCGTATTCCTACGCCCCATTACTCTTTTTGAACTGCGGAACTTACAAGGTGCTAATGATGGCTTCAAGTAGAGTCGGAGCCGTACAGAGAAGGCCTGCGCCCATGAATCCCTTAATCATTGCATCCAGATTACCGCGTTTAAATTGCAGAACCGAATAGCCTAAAGCAATCCCACCGAAAATGTAGAAGATATAGGCTATAAGGGAAACCATGGAGCCAAGCACGGAAAATGCCGAGTATACCTCCATGCTGTTGTAGCGGATTACTTATCCGAGTAATCTTGTAGACCCTTCATAACTGTCGGGATGGTAAACAATACGCCGCCACCCGCAGCCATTTTTGAGAAGCCCGCAACATCGCCCTGCTTTAGTTTGATAGCTCCACCAGTTAACATGGCGCCGCCTACCAAGTACATGGTGTAAAACGCCACATTCGCCAATTGGTTGAACTTTGTCATTGTCTTACCGAAACCGCCTGTGCCAGCCTGCGTACCTTTAAAGTTAAAGGGGTCGCCCCCGGAAATGCTCTGTGCATAACCGAAGACGGGTAAGCTAAACAGCGCGGCGATGAATAATGTCTTAATTAGGTTTTTCTTTTTCATAGTAAAATCCTTACGTTACATATTATAGGCAATGAAAGTTAGATAATCATTTTTGCCATTAAGTTAAAGAATGGTTCCAGTAGGGAGCACACTGTAATTAGAATAGCCAACCCTATACCAATTCGCATTGCACCTTCGGCACTCCCCATTTGTAAAAGGATACCGGCGCGGCAGAGTAGGATGAAAATTGCGAGGTATAGAACAACTTTTAATCCTGCCACCAAACCCTGCTGAAACGTGGTATATGACTTTAAATGCGCAAAATCCCGATCCCTTGCGCCCTGAAACCCGGGCAGCGTTTTGTGTTCTTTATTATATTGTTCAACGCCTTTGGTGATTTCGTTTAGCTTTCCCATCAAACCGGAGTCAATTGATCTTGCGTACTTGGAGTTGCTGAGAATAACGGAATTTAAATATCCCTCATCGTTTTCCAACGAGGAAACATTCCTTTTGTTTGAACTTGACGAATTCGTTACGGTAGAGGGTGTACCCTGTGTGGAACCCGCCGCAGCCGTATCGGGAGTATTTGGTTGCCCGGAAACTTCATCGCCCGCCATTAGGGGTGATACGGCGAAACATAATAAAAACACAATATGTAGAAGCCTCTTTGACATGGCATTTACTCTCGATCTTTATATAACTCGGCTACGGGATAATTTCGCGGCTCCTCAATATTCCCACCTACGCGAAACGTGTCGGGTGTGGAAAGCGATTGTAAAAGGTGGACTAGATACCCGTCGGGGCGCCCAACCCTGAACGCAGCAATAACAATGGTAAACACAGCCCACAAAATCACCACGGTGAAGATATTCGGCGTGAGTCCGGACACCATCTCAATTAAAAACGGAAGGAACGAGGCACTCATAACCACTATGAGTTCGCCAGGCGTATACCATTTTAAAATACGCGGTTTTGTATTTAGCTGTGTCAAGTACCTAACTTGCATGGAAGTAAATTTAGTCCTTCCTTAAAAATTTATCTCAAAGGCATCCAAGTTTGCTATATCAAGCTTGGGCTTTGGATTCGTAAAAACCTTTCGCAGACCCTCAAACTCCAACTCCAGCCATTTGGGTCCGTCCTGCATAATATTTGCCTTTACCCTGCCGGAAACTTCATTACCGTCTTTTGCCACAATATCCCTATCGCGGAGAACCTTGTAATAAGTTTCAAAATTTTCCGCAAAGCGGGAATTCAATATACCGGTGGTCACATCTTTAAATGTGGAACCATGCTGTCCAACCAGTTGGGCTCTAGTACGTATGTATGCGGTATCCCCGGGGGTACACGCCCGTTGTCCATCAGTGCGAAATCTTGCAAACATATCCATGCCGTAAAGAAGCCCATTGGGCGAGGAGAAGAACCTTTGGGCAGTAGAGGGTGTGAATTTGCATTGCGGCAGAAGTTTACCTATCTCGGAAACGGAGGTTGTGGGATCCATTAAAATGGCTGTAATTACCGTGGAGCAGACAAACGGAGCGGGACCCGCCCAATCGGATATGTGCTTTTTAAAATCTTCAAATAATTCGGGATCCTTAGAAAGTGTAAATTGGACAATGGTGGATAACTCGGAGACCTCGTTCAGGAAGGGGGCAAGTTTCTTGTAGTCGCGGGAACCCTCGGGGGCTTTCACGATACCGTCCAAGGCTACACTAAAATCCCTATATACATCGCGGAACATAGCACACTGCTCCGTAATCTCCGCTTCCGTTTTGCCTAAGGGGTAGAGAGTCTGAGCGTTTTCCGTTCTCACATGTCTTAAAAGATCTGCAGCTTCGGGCGCGGGTTGTTCGGAAGTAACCGATTTGGGCTGCTCCGGCGAAGCAGGGGTAGGATCGGCAGCTTTGGGTGTTTGTTGCTCCTGAAATTCGGTTACGGATTGCTCTTTTGCCTGCTTGAAAGATTGTAGTTGCCGGGCTTCTTCGCGAACCAGTTCGGGTTTTGTTCGGGTTAAATGGCATATATCCTCTATGTCAATTACTCCGAGTGGTTTCTTTTGAGGGTCATCCCGTCTACCTATGACGATTTTATAGACTTCCCCACGGGGAGTCCTATCTATGGAGATTGCGCCGTATTCCCCACCAGCACTTAGCTTGGAAGCTATAGCAGAGGATCGAAATCTTGGCGCAATACTGGTAAACTGGAACCACTCTTCAGGTTGAAACAGCTTTTCAACGGGAAAGAGCCCGAATTTCCGCTTGGCTTCGCTCAGGTCTTTTGCGGAATTAGCATCCAAATAAATATAATTGCGTGTATTGTCATTCATAAAATCTTTTCCTATAGGTCGGGATAGTTATCGTAGGTCATTAAGTCCTGTTCTCGTAAGGGTTGGGAAAACGCTTTGCTGTAATCACAGCCCGTTACTAGTTTTGATACCTCTTTTGGCATAAAGAATAGGCTTTTTTGTATCTCGTGCAAAAGTCCCGGGACACTGCGTATTACGGAATTGCGAATTTCCTCGGTTTTCTTTTCGTCCTTCTCCAAATAACATTGCGCAGCCCGAATCGAAGCCGGTTGGGTGAGGAAGAGGTAGGATTGTTTTCCCGTATTGCTAAGCTCGTCAAATTTAAGAAATCCCAGCATAGTGGGGTCGTGGAGGTTGAACTGGGTAAGCGTTTCTTCTACCGCTACACTGGGATAGGCAGTCTCCTTTGGGATTCTACCGAAACTACCATCCGCGGCGAGTCCGCTTGAAAGGGTACTCATTATGGCTCTCTGCGCAAAGTCAAGTGCATGGCGTGTCGCTTCATATGGGTTGACAGACCGATTCATATCACCAAGATACGCGGGCTGCATTCCCATTGCCCTGCGTCTGTAAAGATAGTCAACGGCGCATATTTGCGCACAAGTATTGAAGTTTCTTCCATACAAGTGGGATTCCCAATGCAACCTATTTTCTTTATAATTCTCGCCGGTTATTGCCATCACATCATATATGGTGTTACTATCGTATAGGCCATATCTTTGATACGCAAACAAGTTGTGGGAGACAAACAAATCCTTGTGCTTTTCTCCTGCGAAAAATTCATATGCATAAGGCATCAGAGCGGGAGCCATGCTCATAGCGGCCATACCGTAAACGGTGACTTTGTCGTCTATATAGGCATCGAATCGTTTATTCCGTTCTATATCAAAGAATTCGTAGAAATCATGCGCATTTGGGGTACGATCAAGCGTACCGTTGGGAGAGGCGGGGAACTCAAATGGTGCATCGCGGCCAACAAGCTTATATAGTTTATTAAGCGAATGGGCAATAGATACCTGCGAGAATCGCTCCAAAGCCTTTGCCAAAGCTACCGGATTATGATCCATCCAGTAGGCAAAAGATTCCTCGGGGCTTAAATCCGCAGAGGAGTCCGAAACGGGTTCTTCCGAAGCAGGCAGCCTAAATAAATCCTGTATGGGGATAATATTTGCCTCGCGCTCGGAGCCGCTTATTTTGACCGCATCGCTATCGGTAAACAATTCGGATCGGGCTTTCCCTTCCGAAATGCAGGCATTGATTTGCCCCTCCTGTCTACGGGCATCGCACTGCAGCTTTCGGGCCAACGCCCCTGCAAATATGGCAGTAATAAGCGGGCAGGACGGGTCCAGTTTATCCCAGAATATTTCCGCCTCGCGGACAAGTTGGTTTTGAGTGAATAAATCATTCAGGGAAAGGACACCGTTATCATCGGGGGCGAAACGAGTACGCATATCATAACTTTTGGGGTTATGGGAACGGGTATATCCTTCAACTCCGGCCTTATCTATAAGATATTTTGCAAAGGAACGTGGACGATATTTGTGTATATAGGACTCAATCCCGTCAATAATGGAGAATTGCGACTCGGACATGCAACCCTCTTCCCCATAAAGGGTAACAGGGTAAGACAAACGCATCAACATACCGTGATCACTTTGGGAAATCAAGGGCTTTGAAGACGGGGTATAGGTATGCAGGGGAACATTCTTTACCCGCTCCATAACCTTTTTCATTTTGTCCGTATATGTCTCGTCCACAAATAACAATATAGTCCTTACACAAAACAGCAAACGGGGAAATTTTAAGTACGAGAACCTAAAATGCAGATGATGGACCTTATCTCAAAGCTTCGCAGCCGATTATTTCCGGCAAAAAATCAAAAATACCTGCATATAGCCGACAATCTAAGGGAATACGCGCAAAAACATCCGAAGTTTTACAACTTGTATGTGGCGGTAAGCGTAGCCCAGAGTATCGCAAAAGAAAAAAGGGAGTACACATTCCTCGGCAAAAGCAGACAGTGGCAATACGTTCCCTACAGAGAACAGGTTGCCGCCGCAGCCGCAATGCTGGACGGATACAGCCCGCAAGTAAATACGGGCGAGGGGAAAACCTTTATTATTGCATTGGCTGCCGCAGCATTGGCACAAACAAAAAGAAAAGTTCACATCGTTACCGCAAATTCATTCTTAGCACATAGAGACGCGGAATGGATGTCGGTCTACTATGGAGCTATGGGTTTAACTTGTACGGCATTACCTGAGACTGGAGCAATCCTAACCGATACCGCAAAAAAAGCTTACGAGTCCAATATCATATACGGAACGGCGGCGGGCTTCGGTTTTGACTATCTCAGAGATAGGGGAATGACCCTGCGGAAGAACGAGGCGTGCATGGGGGATTTGGATATTTGTATCGTGGATGAAGCGGACTCAGTGCTCATTGACGATGCGGTGAACCCGCTTATCATTGCGGGAGAGGAGAACCCGTTCCCGCCGAAGCTGTTCGAAATTCTTGCCCCGTCCATACGGGAAATTGTCAAGACACAGACCAAAGCAAGAGAAGGCTACACCGCAGAGATAGAGTCGGAAGTGCTGGATACAGACGAAAAAGTAGCAAGACTCTGGTTGCTGAAGCATTCGGCATTGGGGGATCCGAATGTGGAAACCTACCTAAAAGCCCATCCTGATATCGCCGAGGCATACCAAAAATATTTGGGACGCTGCGCGGTAAATCTACTGGACAAAAAGCAGGACTTAAAGGAGGAGCTGTTCTATTATATAGACCCCGAACGTGAAACGGTCGAACTAACCATCAAGGGGCAAAGATTTATAAATAGTGATGAAAACGCATTCGCCCCTACAGGAGACGGCTCGCACCAAGACTACATAAAAGTAGTAGCTATTTATATTATACAGGCGTTGCTTAATGCATACGTATTAAAGAAACGCGACATTGACTACATTGTCCGAGACGGACAAGTGGTATTACTGGATTTGAATACGGGTCGCCCGATGGAGGGGCGAAAATGGAGCGAGGGTTTACACCAAGCCCTACAGGCAAAGGAGTCTTTGAAAATAGACTCAATGGAAAAAGTTTTCGCAAAAATCACACTGCAAAGCTTCTTCTCCAAATATAACCTTATTTTGGGACTTTCCGGAACCTTGTGCGAAGCCTCATCGGAATTGGCGGAAATATACAAACTGAAATGTATCTCCATCCCGCCACATAAACCGCTTAAAAGAGTGGATCATCCGGATAAGCTGTTCGTCTCGGATGCGGACAAGTACGAATACATCCGCCAACTGGCAGAGAAGCTTAAAGCGCATGGGCGACCACTTCTTGTCGGGGGTAGCAGCATAACACAAAGCGAGGAGCTATATACGTACCTTAAAGACGCCGGATTAAATGCGCAGTTACTGAACGCAAACAATCCAGAATATGAAGCAACTATCATTTCAAGGGCAGGCGAAGCCGGAAATATTACCATAGCAACAAACATGGCGGGCAGGGGAACGGATATACAAATTTCCCCGGCAGTTGAAGCAAATGGGGGGCTTTTCGTAGTAGGCTTGTCGCATGACTTAATCCGAGTGGATAACCAGCTAAGAGGACGTTGTGGCAGACAGGGCGACAACGGTGAAACGATCTTTCTAAATTCTTTCACGGATAAAACTATTACGCTATCGGGGGGAAAAGCCATGTGGGCAAAGATTGCCACTGCAGCAGAATTGGAGGAGGACTCAATAGTGTATAAATTCCTTTCAAGAATCATCCGTCAGGGGCAAACCAAAATGGAGGATGAAGCGCAGAATGCGCGTAGACAAATCTGGGCTATGGACAAAACACTTGAAACCATGAGGAACGAATATTACACGGAACGCAAATATATCCGTGATGCAAATCTGGAAGACGGTCTGAGCGTAATGTCCGAGGGGGCTAAACCCGATAAAACACCACAGGGCACACAAGAAACCAGAGAGGGTATACTCCAGATAATGGCCGCATATTGGAATGAGTTTTTGGGCAAATTGGAGAATTTGGAGGATACATCCAACATGTCGGTTTATATGAACAAGAAGCCGGAAGTAGAATATGCCCACCTTGTGGGAGAAGTATACCCGATATACAGAAGAAATCGCTGGAACGCAATCTTGGAATACTTAAACAAATGAGAGCACGCAATATAGTAGTAAACACAATCGGTGTTTCAGTCGCATTTGGATTTGCGGGAGCACTATTCGGATACGGGGTGGCGTCATGGCAGGAGGCTGTCGGATGGCTAATTGGCATGTTCGGCTTTGTCTGGTGCACGTACACAGATATTAAAGTAAAACTGGCTCCGGACAGATATTTAAATCTACTCCTAATCGCACCGCTAATAACGGCAACCTTATACCTTGCAACCTCAGAAAACCTATTATCCGGCTGCGTGCGGGGACTTTTCCACTTGGAGGCAACAGCAATGGCGGCGGGGGCGATTTGGATATTTCGCATGGTTTTCTCTGCGATTTTTCAAAAAGAGGCCCTGGGCGAGGCAGATATATTCCCCTGCGCCATGGTCGGAGGTTTGACGGGCAGTGGATTTGCAGGGATACTATTATTCTTCCTGACACCTTTTATCATGCTACCAATCATCTGTTGGTACTGCTGTAGGGGGAAAAGTCCTACGCTCCCACTCCTACCAGCACTCTTTATCGCAACATTAATAATTATACCTTTAAACGCATGGATACAGCAAAATATCTCCTTACTCAATTAGAGTGCATACCAGCAGAAGTTAGAACAATTATAATCCTTATTTACTTTGTATACGGCTGCATAGTGGGCAGTTTTCTAAACGTATGCATCATACGCATACCGAAGGGACAGAGCGTTGTAAGGCCCGGCTCGCACTGTAAATGCGGGAAGCCTATTAAATGGTATGACAACATTCCGGTATTATCTTGGTGTCTACTACGTGGAAAGTCGCGTTGCTGCCATTCCCGGATTTCGGCAGCTTATCCATTGGTAGAGGCAATAGTCGGTCTGCAGTGGCTGATCGGGGGCTTATGCTTGTTTTGCACCCCGTCACTATATGCAATACCAGCCATGTTGGTTATATGTATTCTTGGTCCAATTATTACTTACTTCACAGCAGTTAAATTACGTATCTTCAAATGAACGAACCCTACCAATTAGATCTTTTCGGGGAAAGCGAAGCACAGTCGGCAAGCTTCGATGCCCTGGCCGACCAGCTTAGCAAGGATATATCGTTCCACGCAAAGCTCCAAATTGCACCAGAATTCGTTGATCAAAAGAAACTGGGGCAACCATCGAACCCTGCCTATATGCATATTGGCGGGCGTGGGAATAAACATTCCAAAATAATGTTCATTGCATACGCCCCTACGAAATCCGAAACGGAAACAAACAACCCCTACGGCGACAAGCTGGGGGCAAAGCTTATGCAGGCTGTGGAAACCTATGCAAATTTGGATTTCAACACAGTTTGGTGTACATACCTATTTAAGTATGCGGAATGCCCTGAAAAGCTGGCGAAGTCACATATCCCACTCTTAAAAAAATACATTTCCCAAGAAATTGCAGTGGTGCAACCGGATTACATAGTTTGCCTAGGATCGGACGTTTACAAGGTTCTGACGGGGCGTGAATCGGAGTTGGATCAATACTGCGGTAGTCCGGTGTA
>ERZ808267.128-NODE-128-length-33247-cov-6.619125_pt1 | contig 33247 bp, 22 predicted proteins | sample MGYA00521241_ERZ808267 | MGnify/ENA primary metagenome ERZ808267 (study PRJEB31516, sample SAMN03275592) | gut metagenome | biome: mammalia-associated habitat; material: feces | host: Papio cynocephalus | place: Kenya | collected 2012-07-19 ...
AAGGTAAAAAAGCCGATGACAGGTGGAAAAATAGCAGCAATTATTACCGGATGTGTTGTTTTGGTGGCAGCTATAGTTTGTGGGATAATTTTTATACCGAAGCTTTTTAAACCTGCAAAGGATGTTGTGGTAGATGCTTTTGAGGCAACCTTTGTTACCGGTGTGGATGGGCAGCAAAAGGATTCATATATGAATACAACCATCGGCCTGAATGAGATACTTGAAAAGTATAACTCAGAGGGTGGAACCGTAGGTATGTCGTTTTCAATTGATTCAGCCAATGGAATCCAGGCACCGGAGGATGTAGCTGTTTCCGGAGAGATAAGCAAGGATAACGTGAATAAACTTGTTAATGGATATATTGATCTTGCTGTAAACCAGACCACTGTCCTGGCACTTGACTTAATAGCGGATGAAAATAATACTTATGTTCAGTTAAGAGACATAATTGAGGGATATTTTTCATTGCCTAATACGGAACCATTTGTAGCCTTGGAGAATTCACAAATTGGTCAGTATCTGGATATATATGGAGCACCGAATGTGTCATTAAATTATTTTGGAACATCTTCAGCAATTAATTCCGAAGCAGCCGGGGAATATGTTGCCATTTTTGATGAACTTTGGGACAAAATAGAGGTTGAAAAGGATGGCAAAGAAAAGATTGAAGTAAACGGCGAGAAAATCAAAGCCAAAAAGTATATAGTAACCCTTAAGGGTGAGGATATCAGTGATGCAATTGTATCTGCCGTTGATACTGCTATTTCAGATGATGTTGTGGATACGATAGCTAATGAGTATGGCATGAGTGCTGCTGACTTCCAGTCCTCCCTGGATATGGTAAAGACTATGATACCATCAATATTCAAGGATGATTTTACATGTAATGTTTATATTGTAGATGGGAAAGTAGTAAAGCTGGAATCAGAAGGAGATATAAGCGTATATACCGTTAAGCTTGGATATGACTTCTATCTTGACAGAGATGATACGCGTACAGCCGGAGAGCTTTCATTTAATGTGATGGGAGAAGAGGCTAAGGCTATATTTGATGTACAGAAGAAGGATGGCGTGACAGAAGGAAAGGTTAGTCTCTTAGCAGGAGATGAAGCGGTAGATATTGATTTTTCTTATCTTACAGGAGATCCAAACCACATTAAGATGTTAGGTTCGGTAAGTGTGGGACAGGAAGAAATATGTGAAGCCGGTCTTGAAATTAAGGTTATGTCTGACAATACTTTCACCGGAAATATATTATATAATATGGAGAATTATGACATAAGTGCTGAATTCAATGGCGAATTTACAGATATAGCGAAGGGGCAGAGCTATACACAAAAATTTAATGAGATTTCCATATACTCTAATGGCGAGTCTATCCTTGATATGTCGGCAGAATATAGCTTATCATCTGTAAAACCACAGCTTGGCAGTATAGATGGAAATACAGTATATGATCTTACAATGCTTACTGATGTGGATATGGAGGATATAATTAGTTCAAACCAGAGCAACATCATAAGCTGGCTGGATAACATTGTTAATAACACCGGAGAATTTGGAGAAAACATTAGCACCATGATTGAAGGTGCAGGAGTAGACGAGCCTTATGATAATCAGGATGAATACCCAGATGATTATACTGATGTTTCTTTTGAAGACACATACCTGACCGTAGAAGATTACAAGGTTCAGATGACAGGCTCGATAGAAGGTTTTGCACCATACTATACATCTGACGGATACTACTTTACTATGGGCACAGATGAGTCAAGCTATGCAAGCTTCTACGGATATGGCTCATATGAAACACCGGAAGATATACTGAGCTATGCTGATATGCCAAGTGAAGAAAACGGCGATGAGGTTTATGAGATATCTGAAAATCAGCAGATAACCATTTCAGATGGTTCTACAGTATATTATTCATATGCTTATTATGACTATTATGGTTATAAGATAAAAATGTATAGTTTGGTTAAGGAATTTGAACCGGGAATTTATGTAAATGCAGATGTATATATATATGATGATGACGCTAATTCAGCGATGTATACATTGGAGCAGGTAGCAGAGATGCTTAATGATTCCTATTTCCAGATTATTGCAGAGTAAATTTATTGATTTGCACATGGAAAGCATTGGGCTGTTGCATTGGGAAACTGATGCACAGCCTTTTCCATCATATTTGAAATTCAGAACAGAGGTCATATATGAAAACAGTAAGCATAAAAAAAATAGATATTGGGCAGGGACTGCCCAAAATATGTGTACCTCTTATGGGGGATACAGATGAAAAAATCTTATGTGAGATGACAGCAATTCTTGAAGCTGCAGACGAGTATAATGTGGATATAATAGAATTCAGAGGAGATTATTATAAGAAATTAAATGACTTTTCTTCCCTTAGGTCGATAATGGAAAAGCTTCAGGCTATGGCAAAGAATAAAATATTGCTGTTTACAATAAGAAGTGAGAAAGAAGGAGGAGAAAAGCTTGCCTTTACATCTCCGGCCATAAATGAGATTAACAGATTTGTGATAGAAAATGGATTAGGAGATATTGTAGATGTGGAGCTTATGTCAGGTGAAAAGGCTGTAAAGGATCTGATAGAGCTTGCCCACAAAAGGGGTGTCAGAATTATCATGTCATATCACAATTTTCATACAACTCCGTCTATGGATGAAATGGTTAATTGTCTTGTCAGAATGCAGAAATCAGGTGCAGATATTGCAAAGATTGCAGTAATGCCAAATTCTAAGGAGCAGGTTCTGGAGCTTCTTAAGGCAACAAGATATATGCAGAAATACCATCCCGATACACCTGTAGTTGCCATTTCCATGGGAACTCTTGGAGCACTTTCAAGGGTAACCGGAGAAATATTCGGAAGTGCAATTACATTTGCAACCCTTGGAGCCGGTTCGGCACCGGGACAGCTTTCTGCTAAAAAGGTTAAAGATTGTCTTGAATTGATTGATAAATATTTTGTGTAAGTGTTAATTCTCTTCCATTGGGAACTTAAAATTCCATTGCTTTCTAAGCAAATCTGTTATGGACAGAATACGCAAGGTTTCTGAGTGAGGCATATTAGGAGTTTCAATCTTCCCGAGAATGATAGCGTTTCTTGCAGACATAAATTCGAATTCATAGCCTGATATCTGTTTGTCGGGCTTTTTTACTTCTGCCGCCAGAGTGCCGTCTCCGTGATATATACGGAATACTTCCGGACAATTCATATTCTCTATCTCAATGTATCCCAGGTCACCATAAATCATGGCTCTGTTATCGGCTTTGTACATGAGTGTTAGTGTTATGGTTGCGCTTCGCCCTCCCTTAAAATTGAATTGAATAACGTCTCTTGCGTCAACTCCCGTTTCCAGTCTTGCACTGCTTGAAGCAATAGCAGCCTCGTCATTGCCAAACAGCATAGCAAGAAGATTAAGAGGGTAAACTCCCAGATCAAGAAGAACGCCACCTGCAAGCTCGGGACGGATAACACGCTCTTTTTTTCTGAGGTCGTATCCAAGACTACAGGTTACATTAAAAATCTTTCCTATTGCACCCTTTCTGATATAATCGAAAATGGCAAGATACATAGGAAGATATCTTATCCACATTGCTTCTCCGCAAAATACATTTTTTTCTTTAGATAAGTCAAGAACCTCCTTGGCAGTTTCGTAATTATAGGAAAATGCTTTTTCAACCAGAACCGGTTTGCCGGCATTAATGCACATCTTTGCCTGCTGTGCATGATGGGAATGAGGAGTGGCAATATATATAAGCTCTACATCCGGGTCATTTACAAGCTCCTCATATGAGTCATATCTTTTTTGTATATTGTGCTTATCTCCGAAGGAATTAGCCTTATCAATATCCCGGGACGCAATGGCATATGGCTCAAATGCATCTAATTTGTTAAGGGTATCTGCTATGGTATCTGATATTTTGCCGGCACCCATTATTCCAACCTTAAAATTAATCATAAATAATCTCCAATCTATAGCTAAACCCGTTTTTCGGGAAATAAAAAGTCATTTCCCATGGTTTAAGTATGGCTTTAATTATACTTTAAATGGGACATATATTCAAGCAATTAAGTGTCATGACGGATAATTGTTTAATTTTGATAAACAATTGGCGTACTTACGTTGACATTTAAAGGGCTGTTGGGGTATACTTAAAACTTGGTATAGTATATAAAATAAGCACAAAGACCGGTATGTGTACGGACTTTGGCATGAAAATATAATAAACGGAAAGGAATACATGAAAATGTACGAAAAAGTTTCTACTAAGCTAAACTTTGTTGACCGAGAGGAAAAGGTACTTGAATTCTGGAAGGAAAACAAAATTTTTGAGAAGAGCATTGAAGAAAAGAAGGATCTTCCAACATATACATTTTATGATGGACCTCCTACTGCTAATGGTAAGCCACATATAGGACATGTGCTTACAAGAGTAATCAAGGATATGATACCAAGATATCAGACTATGAAAGGACATAAGATAATCCGTAAAGCAGGATGGGATACCCATGGTCTTCCGGTTGAGCTTGAGGTCGAGAAGCTTCTTGGCATAGATGGAAAGGATCAGATTGAGGCATATGGTCTGGATCCGTTTATTACAAAGTGTAAGGAATCAGTCTGGAAATATAAGGGTATGTGGGAAGAGTTTTCCGGCAAGGTAGGATTCTGGGCAGATATGGATAATCCATATGTAACATACCATAATGATTTTATTGAGTCTGAATGGTGGGCACTTAAGAAAATCTGGGATCAGGGACTTTTGTATAAGGGATTTAAAATTGTTCCGTATTGTCCGCGCTGTGGTACACCTCTTTCAAGTCATGAGGTTGCACAGGGCTATAAGCTTGTTAAGGAGCGTTCGGCAGTGGTAAGATTCAAGGTTGTAGGTGAGGACGCATATTTCCTTGCATGGACAACTACTCCTTGGACTTTGCCAAGTAATGTTGCATTATGCGTTAACCCTGACGAGGAGTATTGTAAGGTCAGGGCTAATGACGGATATACTTACTATATGGCAAAAGCCCTTCTTGATTCGGTTCTGGGTAAGCTTGCTGAAGAAGGAAAACCTGCTTATGAGATTATTGAAACCTGCAAGGGTATAGACCTTGAGGGGAAGGAGTATGAGCCTTTATTTGAATGCACAGGGGAATATGTTGCAAAGCTCCCACAAAAGGGACATTATATTACCTGTGATTCCTATGTCACTATGTCAGACGGTACAGGTATTGTCCATATTGCTCCTGCTTTTGGTGAGGACGACGCACAGGTGGGAAGAAAATATGACCTGCCATTTGTACAGTTTGTGGATGGAAAGGGAGAGATGACAAAGGAAACTCCTTATGCAGGTAAGTTTGTAAAGGATGCAGATAAGGACATATTGGTAGATCTGGATAAGGCCGGCCTTTTGTTTGACGCACCTAAATTTGAACATGATTATCCGTTCTGCTGGAGATGTGATACCCCTCTTATTTACTATGCAAGAGATACATGGTTTATCAAGATGACAGCAGTAAGAGATAAGCTGGTTAAGAATAATAATACAGTTAACTGGATTCCTGAGGGAATCGGTAAAGGACGTTTTGGTGCATGGCTTGAAAACGTGCAGGATTGGGGCCTTTCCCGTAACCGTTACTGGGGAACTCCTCTTAATATCTGGGAATGTTCCTGCGGTAAGAGGCATGCCATTGGCTCTATTGAAGAGCTTAAGAGTATGAGTAAAAACTGCCCTGAGGATATTGAACTTCACAGACCATACATCGATGCAGTAACAATTACCTGTCCTGATTGTGGCAAGGAGATGAAGAGAGTGCCGGAGGTTATTGACTGCTGGTTTGATTCAGGAGCAATGCCATTTGCACAATGGCATTATCCATTTGAAAATCAAGATATTTTTGAAGATAATTTTCCGGCAGACTTCATAAGTGAGGCAGTTGACCAGACAAGAGGATGGTTCTATTCCCTCATGGCTATATCAACACTTCTCTTTGACAAGGCTCCGTATAAGAATGTTATTGTTCTTGGGCATGTTCAGGATAAGGACGGACAGAAGATGTCAAAATCAAAGGGAAATGCTGTAGATCCTATGGATGCGCTTAACAAATATGGTGCAGATGCAATAAGATGGTATTTTTACAGTAATTCGGCACCATGGCTTCCTAACAGATTCCACGAGGATGCGGTGATTGAAGGACAGAGAAAATTTATGGGTACACTTTGGAATACTTATGCCTTCTATGTACTTTATGCGAATATTGACAACTTTGATCCGACACAGTACAAGCTTGAGTATGACAAGCTTTCGGTAATGGATAAGTGGCTGCTCTCAAAGCTAAATACCATGGTTAAGATTGTTGATGAAAACCTCGGCTCATATAAGATTCCTGAGGCAACCAAGGCTCTTGCGGATTTTGTTGATGATATGAGTAACTGGTATGTAAGACGTGGACGTGAGCGTTATTGGGCAAAGGATATGCCACAGGATAAGATTAATGCGTATATGACTCTTTATGAGGCACTTGTAACCTTATGCAAGGCTGCGGCACCTATGATTCCTTTCATGACTGAGGATATATATCAGAATCTGGTGAGAAATATAGATAAGAGCGCACCTATATCAATTCACCTTTGCGATTTCCCTGTGGTGAACGAGGCATTTATCGATACGGAGCTTGAAGCAAGCATGGATGAAGTTCTTAAGATTGTTGTGTTTGGACGTGCTGCACGTAACACAGCAAACATTAAGTCTAGACAGCCGATAGGAAAGATGTTTATTAAGGCTGAAAAGACCCTGGAGAACTATTTCGTAGAGATAATAGAGGACGAGCTTAATATTAAGACAGTTGAGTTTAAGGATGACCTTTCAAGCTTTACGGCATACAGTTTCAAACCACAGCTTAGAACTGTGGGGCCAAAGTATGGTAAGCAGTTAAATGGCATAAGAGAGTATCTTGCACATATTGATGGAAGTGCTGCCATGGAGAAGCTTAAAAATGAAGGTTCATTGAAGTTTGATATTGATGGTACAGATATTGTGCTTACAGAGGATGATTTACTCATAGAAGCCGCCAAAATGGATGGATATGTGACCGAGGGAGATAACTACGTAACAGTGGTTATTGACACCACACTTACTCCTGAGCTTATTGAAGAGGGCTTTGTAAGAGAGATTATTTCAAAGATTCAGACAATGCGTAAGGATGCAGACTACAATGTAACTGACAGGATTACTCTGGGAATTTCGGGAAATGATAAGATTTTGCAAATAGTAAATAATAACCGGGACGAAATAAAAAGGGTATGCCTTATTGATGATATTTCCGGGGATTCTTCAAAGGGAGATTCCAGAGAATGGAATATCAACGGTGAGAAGGTAGTGCTTGCGACAGCAGTAAACTAGATATATACAGATTATAAAATCGGGTATATAGAGAAAGACAGGGCATTTTGCATAATTAATCCTGCAAAATGCCCTTTCAGTTGTAATTATAAACAAAATTGTAATTAGTTATTGAACGATATAAAAAAACTTGATAAACTAATAATTGGTGTCGTGCACTTTGTTTAAATACTATTTTGGAAAGTTATCAAGAGCAAGGAGGATAAATCGAATGAGTAAGATAGCAGAGTTTGATAAAGAGGGCTTCAAAAAGGCTGTAATCAACAATGTTAAAAATCTCTACAGAAAGACTATTGACGAGGCTACATCACAGCAGATTTTCCAGGCTGTAGCATACGCGGTTAAGGATGATATCATCGACCGTTGGATTGCAACACAGAAGGCATATGAAAAGCAAAATCCAAAGACTGTTTATTATCTGTCAATGGAGTTTTTAATGGGCAGAGCTCTGGGAAATAACCTCATAAACCTTACCTGCTATGACCAGGTAAAAGAAGCATTGGATGAGCTGGGCTTTGATTTGAATGTTATTGAAGATCAGGAGCCGGATGCAGCTTTAGGTAATGGTGGACTCGGAAGACTGGCAGCATGCTTCCTTGATTCCCTTGCTACACTTAACTATCCGGCATATGGCTGTGGTATCAGATATCGCTATGGTATGTTTAAGCAGGCTATAAAGGATGGATATCAGATTGAGGAGCCGGATAACTGGTTAAAGGACGGTAATCCGTTTGAGGTTAAAAGACCGGAGTATGAGGTTCAGGTAAGATTCGGCGGTAATGTTGTAACTGAGTGCCGTGAGGGAAAGAATTATTTCATACATAGGGATTATCAGGCTGTAAGAGCTATTCCTTATGATCTTCCTGTTATAGGATATGGCAATAATGTTGTGAATACATTAAGAATATGGGATGCAGAACCAATTAATGAATTTAATCTTACTTCCTTTGATAAAGGGGAATATCAGAATGCGGTTGAGCAGGCTAACCTTGCCAGAAATATAGTTGAAGTTCTTTATCCTAATGATAACCACTATTCAGGTAAGGAGCTTAGATTGAAGCAACAGTATTTCTTTGTATCTGCATCTGTTCAGAGAGCAATCATGAAGTTTAAGGAGAATAATGCAGATATACATAATCTTCCTGAGAAGGTTACTTTCCAGTTGAATGATACACACCCAACTGTTACAGTCGCAGAGCTTATGAGAATTCTTGTGGATGAGGAGAATCTTGAGTGGGACGATGCATGGGATATCACCTGCAGAACCTGTGCATATACAAATCATACAATTATGGCAGAGGCTCTTGAAAAGTGGCCAATAGACCTTTTCCAGAGACTTCTTCCAAGAATTTACCAGATAGTGGATGAGATTAACAGAAGATTTGTTAAGCTTATTGAGGATACTTATCCGGGCAATCAGGAAAAGATAAAGAACATGGCTATTCTTTATGACGGACAGGTTAAGATGGCACATCTTGCTATTGCTGGAAGCTACTCTGTCAATGGTGTTGCAAAGCTTCATACAGAAATTCTCAAGAAGAGAGAGCTTAAGGATTTCTATGAAATGAGACCGGATCAGTTTAATAACAAGACAAATGGTATTACTCAGAGAAGGTTCCTTTTACATGGCAATCCACTTCTTGCAGCATGGGTAACCAAGAAAATAGGTGACGGATGGATTACAGATCTTTCACAGATGGCAAAGCTTAAGAAGTATGCTGCCGATAAAAAAGCACAGAAGGAATTCATGGATATTAAGTACAAGAATAAGGTACGTCTTGCAGAATATATCAAGGAGCATAACGGAGTAGAGGTAGATCCTAATTCTATATTTGATGTTCAGGTTAAGAGACTTCATGAGTATAAGAGACAACAGCTTAACATTCTTCATATTATGCATCTTTACAATGAGCTTAAGGCTAATCCTGATATGGATTTCACTCCTACAACATTTATTTTCGGTGCAAAGGCAGCAGCCGGTTATAAGACTGCAAAGCTTACAATTAAGCTTATTAATTCAGTTGCGGATGTGATAAATAATGATCCTTCAATCAAGGGTAAGATTAAGGTTGTATTTATAGAAAATTACAGGGTATCAAATGCTGAGATTATATTTGCGGCTGCAGATGTATCAGAGCAGATATCAACAGCTTCAAGAGAGGCATCAGGTACCGGCAATATGAAGTTTATGTTAAATGGTGCTCCAACTCTCGGAACAATGGATGGCGCAAATGTTGAGATAGTTGAAGAGGTTGGTGCAGACAATGCATTTATATTTGGTCTTTCGGCTGATGAGGTTATGAGGTACGAGCGTGAAGGTGGCTATTATCCGATGGACATTTATAATTCAAATCCAAAGGTTAAGAGAGTACTTGACCAGCTGGTTGATGGTACTTATTCATCAGATAAAGAGTTATTCCGTCCGTTGTATGATACTCTTGTAAAGCAGGATGTTTACTTTACTCTTAAGGATTTCGATTCTTATGCAGAGGCACAGAAGAAGGTAAACGCTGCATATAAGGACAAGACATCCTGGGCTGAGATGGCTATGCTTAATACAGCCTGCTCCGGTAAGTTCTCGTCAGACAGAACAATCGAGCAGTATGCACAAGAGATATGGAAGCTTGAAAAGGTAAATGTTGCAATGTAATTGATAATAGTATTCAAATCCCGTTTTTCGAATTGAAAAATTCCTAAGACGGGATTTTTTTGTTCCTGTATTCATAATAATATAGTAGGGAGCTTGTGGAGGTGATTATCTGGTGGAAAAAATAATGACAGTTATAATAGCGTTTGCCGGGATTATATTCGGACCTTACATATTAACCGGTATTATAAACGGAAGACAAAATGATCAATCTTATCTGGAAAAAATTGATACGGGGAGAGATGTGATTGTGACAATAGATGGAGAGAATATACTTATGGATGTGGAAAATTATGTGGCCGGAGTTCTGCCGGGAATAGTTGACTGGAAGGAAAGCGAGGATATTATACAGGCCCAGGCGGTGGCAGTAAGAGGGAACATTTACTATGCTATGGGAAATGAAACTGTAATTCAGTCAGGTAAGCTTCAATATGTATATTATGACAGGGAAGCTCTGAAAAAAAGACTGGGTAAGAATTATAAAAAGGCTGTTAAAATTTATGAAAAAGCAATTGTAGACACCAAGGGCATAACAAAGTAGCAATGATTTTACAAATAATCTGTATCAGTGTAATATTTGAATAATAAATGAAAAATATGTCTATACTATTTTCAGAAAAAAGTAGGAGGCATATTTTAATATGGATAGATTCAAAAATTTTCTTAGCTCTAAGGGGTTTTATGTGGCTCTTTGCGTCGGAATATTTGCATTTGCTGCTCTTATGATTGCTGGGGAGTACAGAGATTCCAGGGAAAAACTGGGTAAGGAACAGACGGTTGATTTGAATGAGCCATCAAAGGAAATGGTGAAAAATGATGATAGAGAAGAGAATAATGAAGTACGGACAGTTGTGGATGATGACAAAAAAGACATCGAGGGTAATGAAGGTGAGCCTGTACAGGAGGCTAATTCAAATGATGCAATACCACAGGTGAAAAATGAAGAGACACAAATTATGGATAATGCGGCCATGGAGGCTGAAATACAGGAGATGGAGCTTGTGTTTGACGAGGAAAGGTCACTTGTATGGCCTGTAATCGGAAATGTTATTATTCCTTATAGCATGGACACAACAGTATACTTTAAAACCCTGGATGTGTATAAATGTAATCCCGGAATGGTAATTCAGGCTGAGGAGGGAGCCCAGGTTGTATCTGCATGTAAGGGTATTGTGACAGAAATAGAGGACACAAAGGAATTCGGTACAGTTATAAAGGTTAATCTGGGAAGCGGATATGAGGCAACCTATGGACAGCTTAAAAACATAACTGTAGGAAAGGGAGACATGATTAACGAATCCCAGATAATAGGTGAGGTTGCCCAGGCATCCAGCTATTATGAGAATGAGGGAACAAATGTATATTTTTCAATAACAAAGGACGATGTTCCTTTGGATCCGGTAACTCTTATACAGTAAGATACTAAAGCTTCCTTAATTATATGTTGGCATATTAGTCAGGGCAGGCGCATTAATAAACTAATGCGTCAGCCCTGATTATTTATTTGGAAAGACAATGGGTACAGATTCCCGAGAACATAATGCTTACATCTGTGACTTTGTTAGGGGTAAACTCTCTAGCCCGGGATAAAAGTTCATTATCCATAGGCATATGAAGATCACTCACCCTGCCACAGGTATTACATAGAAAATGATAATGTGGGCTTGTGCATGCATCAAAATGGTCAATCTTTCCGTCACAGGTGAGGCGCAGAAGCTTTCCTGCGGCTGCCAGCTGGTTAAGATTTCTATATACTGTACCAAGACTGATATTAGGGATACTTTCCCTTATGTGGTTGTAAACCTCATCAGCTGTAGGATGGTCAACGGTAGATTTAAGGTAATCCATGATAGCCTCCCGCTGATGGCTGTATTTTAAAGGTTGTGTTGACATGATAGTCTCTCTTTCTGCAAATAGTAATAATTATCATTATTAGTGTATAACATATTATTTTCCCTGTCAATATAAATATCTGTGTCAGTTTCTAATTAAATTCTTTATCACAGGTAAAATTGACAATATTACCTGTGAGGGAATATAATTACTATTATAAAAGGTGTTATTTTAACGTTGCCAGACAGATTGACCATTGGATAAGGAGGTTATGTGTATGAGAGGAAAAAGAGTGCAAAATTATGTACTTAGGGTTGTTATATGCTGTGTTATAATAATTACATTCTGTTGTGGTATCAGTACCAGTGCCGGTGGATATGCGGCATCTAAGCTGTACAGGGTGAGCGATGGATATGAGAAGATTGATTTCTCCTATACGGACGGGCTTACGATTGAAAAGTATGATAATACATACAAATTGGTTTCAACCAAAAGAATTGACTCAAAATATATACTTCCTACCGGCTGTGATTGGGATAATATAGAGTATGGCGGTTCTTATGAGGGGGAAAAATACAATTATATTGTAACAGGAAGGGATAATTTTGATGAGAGTGAAAGCCTTGTTACATTCAGACTGTCCAAATTTACAAAAAACTGGGAGTATGTGAGCTGCTGCGAGACAAGCAAGAAGGATGACGTAGAAATATACGAGATATTCCGTGCCTCCGGCTTCAGCATGACAGAAATGGATGGTAAAATATGGGTATCCTTTGGAAGAACCGGATTTAATGAAGGGGATGGTTACCATCACCAGGGTAAAATGAATATTCTGGTGGATGAAAGTACCATGACATTGCTTGGAAGTGCATCTGATTTCTGGCACTCCTTTGATCAGTATCAGGTGGTATGCAATGGAAAAATGTACCAGATGGAGCTGTCTGAAGGCAGCAGAACAGTATACATGGAGAATTTAAGCTCTGACAAATATACCGGAGGCTGGACTCATAATTTTGTAGCAGGAAGTTCAAAATATATAAAAGTATTTGATTTTTGGGAAAAGGACAATGGAATATGGTCATATGGCCTGGGAGGTTCAACCTATGATTTTGAGGCTTCTGACGGTAATTCGAAGCTTTTGGGTATAATTGTATCAATGGATCAGGATGATCTTCAAAAGAATGAAGGGAATTCAGACTCCTGTTATAATGTATATATCGCTATAACCGGAACAGATCTTGGCAGTACAAAGCTTGTTAAACTTACAAGCTACACTGATAAGAATGTTAAGGAGGCATATATAACAAAAATTAATGACAATAAGTTTCTTATTACCTGGAGAGTGTATGACAGTGAGTATAACAACAGCATCTATTACCAATACATAGATTCAAACGGAAACACCCTTTCAACCGTAAAATGTCAGAACGATATAATTGGGCTTGAAAAGCCGGTAGTTGACGGACAGGGCAACGTAACATGGTTTGCGGATGGGGAAGAAACATATTTCTACGGTATTGACAGCAAAGGGGTAGTACATTCTTATCCTGAGGGATATTGGAAAAAGGATTCCAGAGGATGGTGGTACAGAAATCCGGATGGGACATATCCAAAGAGCTGCTTCAAGAGTATAAATGGTTCTGTGTATGCATTTAATTCCAATGGTTATATGATAACCGGCTGGGTAAATAAGGACTCCTGGTATTATTTTGGAACAGACGGAGCAATGATAACCGGCTGGGGCAGGATAGGCGGAAGGTGGTTCTATTTCAATCAGGAGGGTGTCATGATAACCGGCTGGATTAAATTAGGAAGTACCTGGTACTATCTTAAATCAGACGGTGCAATGGCAACCGGATGGAACAAGCTGGGAAGCAAGTGGTATTATTTTAACCCGGACGGAGCAATGGCTGTAGGCTGGAAGAGCATAGGAAACCGATGGTTTTATCTTGAATCCGGTGGAGCAATGTCTATTGGCTGGAAAAAGATAAGTAATCAATGGTATTACTTTGATAAGGACGGAGCCATGGTGACCGGATGGAAGAGTATAGATGGTAAGTGGTATTATTTTAATGGAATTGGTGAGTGGAAACCTTAAGGATTTTATTGACATAAAGTGGTAATATGATAAAATATATATGTAAATGTTCACTCACCCCTATTGATAGGGGATAAAGGCAGGATATATTTTATATCTGACAGGGAAAAAGAATGATAAAAGATAATAATTTATTACAATCGAATAATGTACCCGGAATGGATGTAATAGACTCAATACTTAATGTGGGTAATAATGCATCACTGGTGATTGATGCTAAAACCTTTGAAATTCTGTATCAAACCAGGAAAGCTCTGGATATGTTCGGAGATAAAACCAATTCTGTATGTTTCCAGACCTTTAACGGAAAAGAAATTCCGTGTATGGATTGCCCGATTTATAACATATCAGATAATGGTGTTATGAAAATCAGATATAATGATATATTGTCCTCTACTATTCATTGGCAGTACAGTCCTATAAAATGGCTGGGAGACAGGGATGCGGTGCTTGCAACTGTTATAGAATGTGGTGCCGGAGAAAAACAGCATGTCAGTGACAATGAACCGAAGAAGGTTAAGGAAACAGATACCCTGACCGGAATATCCAAATCCGCGGGCTTCTATGCCAACGCAGAGAGAGAAATTTTTTCCAATACGGAATCAAAGTATGCTGTGGTAGTATTTGATATTGACAGATTCAAGACTATAAATGATTTGTACACCATGTCCAAGGGAGATGAAGTATTAAAATATATTGCAAGAATACTTAAGGATACATTTCCGGGACATAGTAACTTTGGCAGAATGCATTCCGATATGTTTGCATTTTATGTGAATTATGAGAATAAGGGAGAAGTAATAAGACTTATAGAAAAAATCAGGAAGAAAATTTCTGCCAACGATTTTGGCTTTGAAATTAATACATCCTACGGAATATATCTGGTGGAGGATTTATCGGTACCGGTGAATCTTATGTGTGACAGGGCTATGATAGCCAGCAGAAAATGTAAGGGGAACGTTCTGAAATTCTGTGCATTTTATGATGAACAGTACAGGGATGAGATGCTTAAGGCCAATGAAATTGAACGGAATATGTACAAGGCATTGGAGAATGAGGATTTCAAAATGTATTTGCAGCCTAAATACAGGCTGTCTGACGGAACCCTTTGTGGCGCTGAGGTGCTTTGCAGGTGGCTTGATCACGAGAAGGGAATAATTCCACCGATGGAGTTCATACCTCTGTTTGAAAAGAATGGTTTTATCTTAAAATTAGATGAATATATGTGGAACAAGGCATGTCAGACTATACGGAACTGGATAGATGAAGGAAGAACACCGGTACCGTTGTCAGTAAACATATCAAGGTATCATATTCAGCATAATGATCTTGAGGCGGCATTTTCAAAGCTGATTACGAAATATAATATACCTGTGGAATATCTGGAGCTGGAGATTACAGAATCTTTATTTTTAGACAAGCCGGAAAGACTGAACAGGGAATTGGTAAAGCTGCAAAAAATGGGCTTTAAGCTTGAGGTTGATGATTTTGGCTCAGGTTTTTCCTCTCTTAATTTAATAAGAAATGTTGCAGTTGATACCATAAAGATTGATAAGGATTTTCTTGACAGTGAGATAGCATCGGAAAAGGGAAAGATAGTAATTAATCATACTATTGATATGGCTAAGGATTTGAAACTCCAGGTTATAGCAGAGGGAGTTGAGACAAAGGAGCATGTGGATTTCCTCAAAAATTCAAGATGTGATATTGCCCAGGGCTTCTACTTTGCAAGACCTATGCCGCTGGATGATTTTAACAGGCTGGATTTCTGATTCGTTTTATGCTGTTTGTTAAAAACTTTTATGGTTAATGAAAGTATTTTTGTATGTTCTTGACATATATATACTGCTGTTGTATATTGAACAATATAAATTACTAAAAGGAGAGTACAATTATGTTAGAGAAGTTAAAAGAGATTATTGCAGAGCAATTAAGTGTTGATGCTGATGAGATTGAATTAAGTACATCATTTAAAGATGATCTTGGAGCTGATTCACTTGACCTTTATGAGCTTGTTATGGCTCTTGAGGAAGAATATAACTGCGAGATTCCTTCCGATGACCTGACAGCTATTGCAACTGTAGAGGATGTTATTAAGTTCCTTAAGGATCAGGGCATAGAGGAGTAGTATTTTTATAGTAATACATAGGTTTGCATATTCTATATTATATAATATATTGGTTATAAAAAAACCGGTGTTGTCAATTTGACAACACCGGTTTTTTATAACTTTATGTCGTATTAACCCATTACAACTTCAACTGTATGAGTCTTACCGTCGCCTATTACAGGAATAACATTTCCGTCAACTGCTTTTCCGTCAACAGTCATGCTCTTAATGCCCTTACATACATGGTCAGGATTAGTAATCTTAATTGAATAAGTATCGCCACGGAACTGTCTGTCAACAGTAAAGCCGTCCCATGCACTTGGGATTGATGGATCAATCTTCAATCCGTTAAAGTCAGGAATAATACCAAGTATATACTGGGAAACAGCTACAAAGTTCCAAGCTGCGGTACCGGTAAGCCAGGAGTTCTTAGCCTCTCCCATTCGACCGGCATCTTTACCTGCTATCATCTGTGCATAAACATATGGCTCTGTTCTGTGAAGATCTGAAATGTCCTCAAGGTATGCAGGAGCAATCTTTGAATAGTATTCAAAGGCCTTATCTCCCCTTCCGACATATGCTTCGGCTGCAATAATCCATGCATTATTGTGACAGAACACACCGGCGTTCTCCTTATAACCGGCAGGATATGTTGAAATCTCACCATATTCAATCATATATTTTGTAAATGCAGGGTTGTTAAGAACAAGACCATAATCACAATTCAAATATTTATCTATGGAATTAAGGGTCTTGATGTCATATCCTTCGTCCTTTCCAAGCTCAGACATAACTGCAAAGCCCTGTGGCTCAATGAAAATCTTACCTTCCTCACAGGTATGTGAGCCAACCGGTCTTCCGAAATCATCATATGCTCTGAGGAACCATTCTCCATCCCAGCCACTGTTCAGGATATTTTTACGCATCTCGTCAATTGCTGCCTGTGCCTTTGCAGCACCCTCTTCATCACCCTTATATTTACAGAGCTCAACATAAAGTGGAGCAGTATAGGTAAAGAGTGTTGCAACAAACATGGACTCAGCAACCTTTGAATACTTGTCGTCGCCATACTTAGGAGAAGTCCATGTCTGGAAGCTTTCACCAGGTACATTTGAAAAGCATGAAAGGTTAAGACAGTCATTCCAGTCAGCTCTCATGGAAAGTGGAAGTCCATGAGGTCCTACATTGTTTACAACTCTGTAGAAGGACTGCTGTAAATGATGCATCATAGGCTGAGCCAGTGACTCATCATTTCTATATGGAACCATCTCATCAAGAATTGAATAATCTCCGGTTTCCTTAATGTATGCTGCTGTAGAAAGAATCATCCATAATGGATCATCCGAGAAATCACCACCTACGGCATCATTACCCTTCTTGGTAAGAGGCTGATACTGATGGAAGCAGCCTCCATCCTCAAACTGAGTTGCAGCAAGGTCTAATATTCTTTCTCTTGCTCTGTCAGGAATCTGGTGTACAAATCCAAGTAAATCCTGATTGGAATCTCTGAAGCCCATACCACGTCCGATACCTGACTCGAAGTAGGAAGCTGAACGGGACATATTAAATGTAACCATACACTGATACTGGTTCCAGATATTTACCATACGGTTCATCTTTTCGTCAGGTGTGTTAACTGCGTACTTGGAGAGAAGCTCAGTCCACATTGACTTATTTGCTTCAAAAGCAGCATCTACCTTTTCTGTAGTATTAAACTGCTCAATCATAGCATAGGCCTTGTCCTTCTTCATTGAGCCATCGGCATTCCATTTGTCCTCGCCGTTCTCAACGTATCCAAGAATGAAGATAAGCTCCTTGGTTTCTCCCGGTCCGAGGTCAATGTTGATGCTGTGGGATGCAATAGGTGACCAGCCGTCAGCCTTTGAATTGTTTGATTTGCCTGCCAATACAGCATCAGGATTCTGGAATCCGTTGTATAAGCCCATAAAGGACTCTCTGTCGCAATCATAACCGTCAATAGGTGAATTAACAGTATAGAATGCGAAGTGATCACGACGCTCTTTATATTCGGTCTTATGGAATAAGGTTGAACCCTCGACTTCAACCTCACCTGTATTAAAGTTTCTCTGGAAGTTGGACTGATCATCTTCAGCATTCCATAAACACCACTCAAGGAAAGAGAACAGTGTGAATGATTTTCTGGTAGTACCTTCGTTCTTAAGAACTACCTTCTGAATCTCTCCCTTATAATTCTGTGGAACAAAGAAAGTAACCTCTGCCTTAAGCTCGTTACTCTTACCTGTAATAATTGTGTATCCCATACCATGTCTGCACTGATAGAAGTCCAGATCCTTCTTTACAGGTGACCAGCCGGGTGACCAGATGTTACCGTCTTCATTTATATAGAAGTAACGTCCACCCATATCTACCGGAACGTTGTTATAACGATAACGGGTAATTCTTCTAAGACGTGCATCCTTATAGAAGTGGTAGCCTCCTGCTGTATTAGAGATCAAAGAAAAGAAATCCTGTGTTCCCAGGTAGTTAATCCAAGGATAAGGAGTCTTAGGTGATGTGATGACGTACTCTTTGTTGGCATCATCAAAATAACCAAATTTCATGTATTATACCTTCCTTTCATAAAACACTGACTTTATTATATAATAAAAATGCCTAAAACACAATAAGAATTCTCTTGTGCAAATAACAATTTGTACAAAAAATCCATATAATAAAAGCTGCATTTGTCCAAGGCTGTATCAGCAAAATATAAACCCGGACAAAGCAGCTTAAGATGTCTGTATATGGTAATCAAAGATATTAAATTACATAAAGCTTTTCACTTATGGTTTTTGATTCACCGGGAGCAAGCTCCTGATAACCGGATTCCTCTGCGGGAATAGGCTGGTTAGGTGCATCAATAATCCATGTACAAGGCTCAGGGCAGAAGAAGCCTTTGTCACCATGGTCGTTCCAGATAACCCAGAATTTAAAATCCTTTGATACTTCATAGCATACTCTTCTGCCGGATGCAATGTCTGTTGCTATGGCACCATAGAAAGGCTTTCCGTTAAAGGAACCCTCCTCGGCAAAAAATACATCATTATTGATATCCTGTAAAACAGGGACAAGAGAACCGGTTATGTATTGCTTATCATGGTTGGTTGCCGGAAGAAATTCTCCTGTAGGAATACAGGATCTTGAAAGCTCCCATTTTTCACCAACAGGAATATAAAGTCTCATGTCGAGACCATCTCCGTCTTTGGTGAAAGGACCATTGATTGCAGTGTGGTTGCATACTCCAAAAGGAAGCTGCCTTTTGGAGGTGTTTGTCATGGTAAAATCGTAGGTAAGCCCTTCCTCGCTGAGAGTAAATGAATATTCGGCCTTAAAGCTTACAGGAAATATACCAAAAAATTCATCATCAGCATCATAGATATACCGGGTTTTTGCAACTGCCTTATCTTCGTAAGCCTTGTATTCTACAATGGAATGCTCTCTCTTATGAAGAAATCCATGAATATGGTTTCCGAGAGGATCGTTCATCGGAAAATTATATGTTGCATCAGAAACCTTAAGAACTCCCTTAGCCAGTCTGTTTGGAAGATACAGGGTCGGAAGACCATATACCTCCGGAGAAGCCTGAAGCTGCTCCACGGAAAGAGACTCGTCATATCTCAGTATTTCAAGATTGTCATCAAGAACCTGCATACGCATTACGTTGCTGCCAAGGAAGGGAGCAATAAGTACCCTGTATTTTCCGGCAGTAAGCTCAATTACGTCTTTACCTTTATAGTCTGATATTTTAGCTGAACAAATCATAAAAACCTCCTTGCCTTAGGGCATAAAATTCACAGTAAAAAACCATCTTTTGCTAATCAGAAACAATATATCATATTGTAAAAAAGGTGTCCAGTGCAGATGATAGTAATGTTTGAAAAAACTTAATAAAAGTGTATTGATTTTTCCGGACCATAATGATATAAATATGTATTGATAAACAGATATAACTACAAATAACTACAAACAGATATAATGACGAATGGAGTATTATGAAATATGAAAAAGGTAATTTATTTATTGGTAATTTCAGTTCTTTTAATGATGTCCGTGACCGGATGTAAAGACTCCGGGAAAGATAAATCCGAAGGAGATAAAACAGTGAGTGAGGCTGCTGCCTCTGAGGAGAAAAATCAGCAAAAGGATGAAGATAACAGTAAAACCGATACCGAAGAGGAAAAAACTGAGGAGTCGGAAACACCGGATGTACAGACAGTGGCAGATGCACTGTTAGACCAGGGAGATTTTAATGATAAGCTGGCGGCCGTTGACAAAACCATGGCTCTTACCAGGCTTTATGCTCTGGAAGAGAATATTGTTGATGGTTGTGCATTTTATACCAATACCAATGCCACTGCAGAGGAAATAGCCGTAATAAAGGTAAAAGATTCAAAGGATGCCGACATCGTAAAAGCAGCCTATAATAAAAGGATTGAGGATCAGAAGGCTGCATGTAAGGATTATCTTCCGGATGAGATGCCTAAGCTTGATGCGGCAGTAATCTATACAAATGGAAATTATATAATTCTTTGTGTTTCCAATGACAGTGGAAAGGTAGAGGATTCTCTCAAAAATATGTTTGAATAATTCACAGGGGACAGGCTGTGGGAGTATATTAGTATATGAATGACAGAAAGCTTCCGCAACCGTAAAATACCAATCTGTAAAAAATAGAAATAATCCCTTGTTGAAGTACCGGATAACGGTTGCTTGACATATAAAGGTCACTATCCAGTGGGTAGTGACCTTGTTCTTTATAATTTAAATCTGATGGTTACAGGCTGCTTCAGGGACTGACCACCGCGGGAGTGAACACTTGTAGTAATAACCAGCTTATAGTACTCGTTAGCCGAGTAGGGCTCCAAAGGTTCAATTTCAATGGTTTCATCCTTTGTATTGTACCATATGGAGGTTTGCATTTTATTGTTGTTGGAATTGATAACAAACATAGTATCCTTGTTAACGGTATGAGGATCCAATGGTATGTTGAATTTGACACGCCATACGAAATTACCTGTTTTAAATTTTAAATCCTGCTTTACTTTATTGGCCAGGGAGGGTGGAATATCTTCAATATCCAATAAATGCTTAGCCATAAGACACCTCCAAATCATTGCTATATTTCAGTTTAGCACATAAATTTCCAATATACAATGCAAAAAAGTAATTTGCGACTAAATGCGTCAGGATGTCGAAAAATAGAACAGGATAATAATTTACATTTTAAAGTCTCCGGTATAAAATCAAATCATTACAAAAGTGTTACAAAAATATTAGGAGATGATTAAATGAATGAAATTCTAATGAACTCCTACAAAAGAAGATTAAAGGCATTGCTTGCCGGAATTATATTTCTTATCGGAGCAGGTCTGATAATCAGAAACAAAGGCGATGTTATTAATATAGTTAATAAAAGATATATAAATGAAAATAATTGTACCCAGACATATACCTATGTGGAGCAGTATACATCACCGGTTCAGTATGTTTATGATGATGCTATGTATGTGGATGAGACACAGGTATATCAGGAGGGAAAACCCGGAAATAAATGCGTAACGGTAATGTCTGTGTATGAAAATGGTATAAGAAGCGGGGAGCAGGTCCTTGACAGAGAAATTGTTAAGGAGGCCGTACCGGAGATTATTGTTGTGGGAACCAAAGAAAAACCGGACTATATTATTCCGGTAGAGAATTATGTCATAACCTCTATGTTTGGTCCCAGGTGGGGGAGCACCCACCATGGTGTGGATCTGGGAGTGCCTGTAGGCACTGAGGTTATGGCAGCCAGGGATGGAGTAGTGATTCAGACGGGCTGGAACGGAGAGCTGGGGATAAGTGTGTCTGTTGAGCATGAGGATAAAACCATAACAAGATATGCGCATTTAAGTGAAAGTCTTGTGCAGCTTGGAGATGAGGTACAGCAGGGAGAAATAATAGCTCATTCCGGCAATACCGGATTTAGTACAGGACCTCATCTGCACTTTGAAGTAAGAGTAAATGGCGAGGCAGTTAATCCACTGGATTATCTGGATGAATATTAAGAACTGACCGGTTTTTTCCGATAATTAAAATAGAATTATCGGAGGACCGGATTTTTTACGTTATGGAGGATTAGACAGGATGGAATATATTAATATAAATGCACAAGAGGCAGTCACAAAGCCCGGAGCAGGGTCTGATTTGCAGGGAATCAGGGAGAATACGGCAGGCCGGACTGATGAGGCGGGAAAGTCATCCCATGTTTCCTACGAAAGCATAACCGGCTACAGGTATGATAGGAAAAGGAATGACCCGGATTCTACTGTAATGAACAATTTTGAGGAATATATAAAAACAAGAAATGAAAGAAACAGGGAAGAAAGGCTGGATGAAGAAAGCCTTAAGGAGCAGGAAAAGGAGGCTGCAGAGGAGATAGCCAGAACCATAAGCAGTGATGAAATGCAACGGCTTGCCCGGATGGGTATTGACGTTACTTCTGCCGGATTTACACAAATAATGGGGATAGTCGATTCCATCAGATTAGAGGAACACAGAATGAAAATGGACCGTATTATCTCAAAATCAGATGAGTATGAACCGGAGGAGCCGGTAAGAAATGAGGCAAAGCCGGATATGCCGCAAAATCATGAAAAAGGCGACAGCTTTGTAATGACAGAAAACGAGCTGGCATACATAATACGGAACAAAGAAAACCTTTCTGCCGAGAGCATATATAAGGCTCATTTCAGTGGATGTGTATCTAATGAGCAGGACGTTCCCGGGGATGTATTTGAAAAAGTGCGTTCCCAGATTGACAATATTTTATCCCAGGCAGGCTTGCTGAATAATGAGAAGGCTCTGGAGGGAGCAGGATTCCTTATGAAGAACAAGCTTCCTGTTACTACCGATAATATAAGGCTTTATATGGAATATGACAATACTTGTCTGGACAAGGCAATAGAGGATGTGGATTTTAACACGGCTGCACAAAAGGATTATGTCAACCTTGGAGAAAAGCTCAGCAGGGAAGTTATGATGCTTAATCCTGATATGATAGATTATATTGTGGAGGACAACAGGGAGGTCACCATAGCTGCCATAAAGGAGTATGGCAGTTATCCGGACAAATATAATTATGTGTTGTCAGGGAAAAAGGAGAATAATCTGAAAACCCTTACAGCAAGGAGACAGCTTGAGGAAATAAGACTGTCAATGACAAGCAGTGTGGCTGCAAGATTGCTGAAATGGGATATTAATATTGATACCAGAGAGCTTTCTTCCCTGGTGTCAACCTTAAAAAAACTGGAAAATAAAGCAATCAGAGGAATTCTGGATAAGGAGAATGTAGAGCCCACAGAGGATAATATAAACCTTTATCAGGAGGCTGCCGGTAAAATACAGGGAATAGGGGAGCTTAATGCCGGGGCTGTGGCGGCACCACTTGGTGGTTTAACCTTTACGGTAAATTCATTATATGAGTGGAATGATAAATTAAATGAAGCCCGGAGCGAATTCCCAAAAGCTGTTGCCACATATGAAAGTGTGGGGACTTCTCCGAGAGGCGATTTGGGTGATTCAATATATAAGGCGTTTGGAAATATTAAGGATATACTCGAAGAAATGGAGCTTCCTTTTACAGAGGAAAATCAAAGGGCAGTAAGAATTCTTGGATATAATTCAATGGAAATAAGCAAAGAAAATATAGAACAGGTCGGTAATTATGACAAACAGGTAACACAGCTCATGGAAACCTTTTATCCTGAAAGCGTATTGTCTCTCATAAAAGATGGAGTTAATCCTTTGGATGTACCGATTGACCGGTTAAACCGGATTATATTGTCCAGGAATAACAGCAAGGGTATAAAGGATGTGGACAATTTTGCCACATATCTCAGAGATATGGAAAAGCAGGGAGCTGTGTCCCGGGAGGAGAGAGAAAGCTATATCGGAATTTTCAGGGTAATGGATAAGCTGGCAAAGTCCGGTGACAGAGAAGCCGGTTACATTTTTTCCACAGGACAGAGGCTCACCCTGAGGAATATTATCTCGGCAATGAGAAGTAAAAAGGCAGCAGGACTTGATATAAGTATAGACGAACGGTTTGGATTTACGGTCTTTGCTGAAAAAAAAGGCAAGGACATGGAAAAGCAGATAGAAAAAGGCTTTGAAGTAACTGACGGCTTTGAAGTAGATGATAAGGCTTCTTATATAAGAGCTGCAGCAGAGGCAGATTCCGAAATATGGGATTATATTGAGGAGCAAAATATTGCCGCTGCCGGAGTAAATATTAAGGCTGTGGAAAATATGCTGAAAAATCAGGGAGGAATCTATGACCTTGTATATGATATCGTAAGCAGGCTCAGATTCAGAATGAAGGATAAGGATGAACATATTGACGAGGAGACGGAAAATATGACAGATTCCCTGAGGGGAGATGAGATTACCCTGCCTTTTGCTCCCGAAAGTATTTTGGAGAGTCTTGCCGGAAGTGAGGAAATGAGCATGAAATATGACGATTTAAGAAATCGTCTTATGGAGCTTATGTATAGCAGTGGAGTAAGCCGCTCCCTGACCGGGATGGATATATCTGCTATAAAGACAGCCGCTGCCGGTCTGGGAATCCTGAGCACACAGGCAAAAAGCAGCAAATATTCTATCCCGGTTTCCACAGGAGAAGGGATAAGAATAGTCAATCTATCCATAAGGGAGGAAGGGGCTGGAGCAGGTCTTATTGAGATTTCCATGGATGGAGGAGAGTACGGAAGAATACGTGGCAGACTGGAGCTTAGAGCCGGGGAGGAAATGAGCCCTGAGGGATATATTGTTTCCGATACAGGAGAGGGAAACTATTATCTTGATAAAAAGGCAGATGAGCTTACCGGTGCCTTAAAGAAGGATGGTTACGAAACAGCATATATGAGTATAGGTAAAATGCCGTTAAATACCGATCATCTTAAGGATGTCCCGGCAGATGTGGGTAATAAAAAGGTAGAAAATGTGAAATTATACAATCTGTCCGTTATCGTTATAAAAGCTATATCAGGCATGATGAATGAAGATATAAAGGGTTAAGCCGAAAAGACTTTTCTCCGATAAATGTAAATATAGGAGGTACGATTTTATGAGAATTAATCACAATGCCATTGCACTGAATGCAAGTGATCATTTTGCAAAAATAAATGATAATATCGCCAAATCCATGGAGAGACTTTCTTCGGGAACAAGAATAACAAGTCCGGCAGATGATGCCGCAGGTCTTGCTATTTCTACTAAGCTTAGTGCCCAGATCAGGGGGCTTGACAGAGCATCCCTTAATTCAAATGACGGAAGCTCGGTTATCCAGTCAGCAGAGGGTGGTTTGAATGAAATACACTCAATATTGAGACGAATGAGAGAGCTTTCTGTTAAGGCTGCCAACGATGTATATTCAGAAGATGAGCGGGATGCTATACAGGAGGAGATAGACAGTCTGGCAGCAGAAATTGATCAGATTGTGGATACTACAGCATTTAATGACCAGAAGCTCTTAAACGGTAACCTGAACAGACGTACAATGTCCAGCAATTTTGACATTAAAACTACATATATCTCAGAGGAAGTAGAGCTTGGTCTCTATGAGCTCTCTGTGACCACAGTAGCTACAAGGGCTACATATACAACAGGCTTTTCCTATTCGGCGGGAACAGTCAGTGCTGTCCAGGCAGGAAATATAGAGATAAATGGCTTTAGCGTTGAAATTACAGAGGGAATGAGTATGGAGGAGGTATATGGTGAACTCCAGACCCATCTGTCCAAAATCGGCATAGATGTCATTTCATCAGGAGACGGAGGTGCTACTGAAGAGAAATTTGCAGACGGAGCGCCTGTTATATTCAGAAGCAAGGAATATGGTTCGTTGCAGAAGATTGAAATAAAGGTTGCTAATGCTGAGCTTGCGGGAATGCTTGGAATTAACAACGGTGATGTAACCTATGGTACTGACTGTGAGGCAAAGCTCAATGTAACTGATAAGGGATTTTCCAATACAGCCAGTGTTACTACAGAAGGAAACAATGTTTACATCGTGGACAGAAGTGGATTTGAAATGAACGTAACCTGTCAGCCGGGAACAAAGGGAGACAGTGTTATCGAGGTGCTTAGTGCCGGACCTATGGTTATTCAGACCGGAGCGAATTCAGGGGAGCAGCTGGAGCTTGATATACCGCCTCTTGATTCAAAGATGCTGGGTGTGTCTGACCTGATAATGTATACGCACCGGTACGCTGGAGATGCTATAGCAGCCATAGATAAGGCGATAGAGAGTGTTTCGGCAGTAAGGTCCAAGCTGGGTGCTTATCAGAACAGACTGGAGGATATATATGATACTCTTGAAATCCAGCAGGAGAGTGTAACGGCAGCATATTCCCGTATAATGGATACTGATATGGCAGAGGAGATGACTAATTATACCCAGCAGGATGTTTTGTCCCAGGTATCAATTTCTATGATGAAAAGGGCCAACGAAAGACCGGAGTCTATCCTGCAGCTTTTGCAATAGGGAGGAGCCTATGACAAGGGAACAGATACAGGAATTTACACTGAAAACAACCCAGGCGAATCATAGCGGTCTTATACTTATCCTTGCGGATATGGACAGAATATATGTGGAGGATGCCATAAAGGCGTATGACGAAGGAGATATTCAGGGATACAACAAAAACCTTGAGCTGGGGAGGCGTACCCATAATGAGTTAATGAGCGCGCTTAATCCGGAGGACCAGATGGGAAGAAGGGTTCTAAAAATGCTTCGGTATGTGTATGGCTGTATGAATATGTCAAAAATCAGGCAGAAGCCTGAAGAACTGGATTCCTGTCTTGATGTAATGGAAAGGCTGCAGGGAATTTTCCTTCATTTGCACAGTCTTGATAAGGAGGAACCGGTCATGAAAAACACCCATAAGGTTTATGCGGGGCTTACATACGGAAAGGGCATTTTGACAGAGAGCCTGGACAATGCTGATTACAGCAACAGGGGTTTTTCCGTATAATATGCTGAAGCAGGATAACGGCAGACTTTGGAAGTAATATGTAACATGGTCTTGTAATGTAATGGAATTTGTCATAGAATATATGACAGATTCCATTTTATATATGTCGGTTGTCAGGGAAGCTGCCTGTACAATCGGCATATAGAATGAATAAATTATGTTTGTGAGCAGAAAAGGAGATATATGTATATGAAGAAGGACGATTGTATATTTTGTAAGATTGCATCCGGGGAAATTCCGTCAGCAACAATATATGAGGATGATACAATAAAAGCATTTCTTGATGTTGCACCGGCAGGTAAGGGACATGCCCTTATAATAACAAAGGAGCATTATGATAATATATTCCGGCTGGATAAAGAAACTGCGGGAAAGGTATTCGCATTTGCAACTGATCTGGCGAAGGCTGTAAAAAAGGAAACAAATTGTCCGGGTATGAATGTTGTTCAGAATAATGGGCAGGTTGCCGGGCAGACTGTAAATCATTTTCACCTCCATCTTATACCAAGATTTCCGGAGGATGAGGTCAAGGTTACCTGGAAGCAGGGTGACACTGTTCCTGAGGAACAGAATGCTTTGGCAGAGGAAATTAGAAAGGGTTTATAGTTGACTTATGAAGAAGGAAGGAAATAATATTGAAATATTCAGGGATGCACCGGTACCAAAGGCAGTTATCAGCAATGTAATACCATCTATTATAAGTATGATTATGGTTCTGGTTTATAATCTGGCAGATACTGTGTTTATAGGACAGACAAATAATGATTTTATGGTGGCGGCAGTTTCGCTGGTAACACCTGTGTTTCTGCTTTTTATGGCAGTGGGAATGCTTTTTGGCATAGGTGGAACTTCTTTGATTTCAAGAATGCTGGGAGAAGGAAAAAAAGAGGAGGCAAAGAAGGTTTCCTCATTTTGCTATTGGTCCGGACTTGTGGTGGGAATTATATCTATGGTATGTATTTTTGTTCTGGCTGAGCCTATCAGCAGAATGGTAGGAGCCAGTGATGATACTATAGAATATGCCACCAGATATCTTAGGATTGTGGCAATTGGAATACCATTTCTTATAGTGAGCAACTCCTTCAGTAATATAATAAGGTCAGAGGGTAATGCCAATATAGCCATGAGAGGTATGGTTGTGGGTAATCTTATTAATATCGTACTGGATCCGATTATGATACTGGCTTTCGGATGGGATGTTGCAGGTGCAGCTATAGCTACGGTTATCGGTAACGTCTATTCGGCTGTATATTATACAAGGCATGTAAGCTCAAGAAAAAGTCTTTTGTCTGTAAGACTTAAGGATTATCAGGCGAGAAACCACATTCTTACAGGGGTTTTTGCAATTGGTATTCCTGCGTCGCTTAATAGCGTTTTAATGAGTGTTTCCAATATAGTTATCAATACCCTGATGAAAAATTTCGGTGACATGGCCGTAGCGGGGCTTGGTGCAGCCATGAAGGTTAATATGATTGTTGTCATGCTGCTCATCGGTCTTGGAACCGGTGTACAGCCCCTTTTGGGATATTGCTTTGGAGCCGGAAACAAAAAAAGATATATGGCAGTATTGAAATTTTCTATAATACTTGCATTGGGGCTGAGTCTTGTTATGACTCTGGTATGCTATGTATTTGCCCTGGATCTGGTAGAGATAATATTGGATAATCCGGAAGCATTGGAATATGGAATGAAATTTTCAAGAATTTATATCATTTCCGGACCTGTTATGGGGATTTTGTTTGTTATGATTAATGCAATCCAGTCAACCGGAGCAGCCCTTCCGTCATTGATATTGTCTATAAGCAGGCAGGGACTGTTATATATGCCTATACTGTACATATTTTCCAAGGTGTTTGAAGATGCAAAGATGCTTGCGCTGGCACAGCCGGTAACAGATTATCTCGCAGCATTACTGGCAATAATTCTATTTGTAACGTGCTGTCTTGGAAAGTTTAAGAAGCTTTTAACCTGCTAGACACATATAGGCACCATAGCAGCAGAAGCCTCTTAAAGTGCGATTAAGCTGCCTTATTGTTTGCGTAAGTGAGGAGTAAATATGAGGGAAGAATTTCTTGAAGCTCAGAATGAGTTTTCTAATATAAAAAAGGTTATAGGAGTAATAAGCGGAAAGGGTGGCGTAGGAAAGTCCCTGGTTACATCCCTTCTGGCAGTGCTTTCCCAAAGACACGGAAACCAGACTGCTATATTGGATGCAGATATTACGGGACCGTCTATACCGGGTACATTTGGTATCAGAGAAAAGGCAAAGTCAAAGGATAAATTTTTATTTCCCATATGCACAGAAACCGGAATAGAGATTATGTCCATTAATCTGCTGCTGGAGGATGACAAAAGGCCGGTTATATGGAGAGGCCCTGTTATTGCAAAAACAGTGAAGCAATTCTGGAGTGATGTACTGTGGCAGGACGTGGATATCATGTTTGTTGACTGTCCTCCGGGAACAGGGGATGTTCCACTTACCGTATTTCAATCACTGCCTCTGGATGGTATTATAATTGTTACCTCCCCACAGGAGCTGGTTTCCATGATAGTAGGAAAGGCTGTTAAAATGGCTCAGGTAATGGACATACCTATCCTGGGAATAGTGGAAAATATGTCCTATTTCCTATGCGATAATTGTGGGAAAGAGCATTATATATACGGTGAGAGCCATATAGAGGATATTGCCGGTGAGTATGGAGTAACGAATATAGCAAGAATCCCAATAGAAAAACAGCTTAGAGAATGCGTTGACAAGGGAGACGTTGAAAGCTTTACAGGCAATTGGCTGGATACCATTATAGATGTAATAGAGAAGGTATGATACCTTCTCTTTTCTATGCTTTAAAAAATATATAAGTTATGGTACAATCATAGTGTATTTGATAATTTTTATCAAAAAATAATTGGCTGAGGGGGGTAATGTTATGTCGTTGGTTTACACCAATGAAAATTGTGTGGGTTGTAACAAATGTATTGGTGCCTGCAGCTGTATGGGAGCAAACCTTCATATGGAGGTTGACGGAAATGTGAAAATACAGGTGGATGGGGACAAATGTGTAGCATGTGGTGCCTGCTTTGATGTATGTAAGCATAAGGCGAGAGCGTATAATGATGATACGGAACAGTTTTTTGGGGATTTGGCAAGGGGAGAAAGAATATCCATTTTGCTGGCACCGGCTTTTAAGGCAAATTATCCAAAGGAATATGAGCAGGTATTGGGAGGTCTTAAAAAAGCAGGTGTAAACAGGATAATAAGCATATCATTTGGGGCAGATATAACAACCTGGGGATATTTAAAATATATCACACAAAATAATTTTTATGGGGGAATTTCGCAGCCTTGTCCTGCGGTTGTGGGATATATTGAGAGATATATACCTGAGCTTATACCTAAGCTGTTTCCTGTTCAAAGCCCTATGATGTGTGGAGCAATCTATGCAAAAAAATACATGGGTATAGAAGATAAGCTTGCTTTTATCAGTCCGTGTATTGCAAAGAAAATGGAAATGGATGCTCCCGATAATAAAGGATACATTTCGTATAATGTTACCTTTGACCATCTTATGAAATATGTGAGAGAAAACAATATCTATGGACCATCCTGCAGTGATGAAATAGAGTATGGATTAGGCTCTGTTTATCCTATGCCCGGAGGACTCAAAGAGAATGTATACTGGTTTTTAGGCGAGAGTGCCCTGATTCGCCAGGTAGAAGGCGAAAAGCATATGTACCATTACCTGGAAATGAATAAGGACCGCATTGCAGCAAATGCTACGCCTTACCTGTTTATTGATGCACTTAACTGTTCTACAGGCTGTCTGTATGGTACTGCTACGGAGCCGGCTAAGAACGAAAGTGAAGATAATTACTATGAGATGCTCAAAATTCGGGAGGAGAGCAAGGGACTGAAAAAGAAAAATCCATGGGCAAAGAATTTGAAGCCGGAGGAGAGGCTTAAATGGCTTAATAAGCAGTTTGAAAATATAAAGCTGGAGGATTTCCTGCGTACATATACTGACAGATCAAATCAGGTTAAGCATAGGGAGCCTGACAAGGCAGAGCTGGAGGCTGTTTATAGTGATATGCTTAAGGATACACCGGAAAAGCAGCATATAGACTGCTCGTGTTGCGGATATGAAAGCTGTCATGACATGGCAGAAGCCATATGTAATGGCTTTAATGAAAAGGAAAATTGCATTCACTATATTAAGGATCTGGCCAATATAGAGAAGAATGAAATCGCACAGCTTATTGAGACGCTTAGTCATCAAAAGCAGGAGGTTTCAAAAGCCTTTGAGGTTATTAATGAAGAATTTGCAGGATTGAATTCTTCAATTTCCCAGATGGAGGCGGGAAATAATTCCAACGCAGAGGAAAGCTCCGGCATTTCTGCAGATATACAGGAGGTATCTGAGTTTTGTAATAAGCTGGAGGAACAGCTTGACAATATAAGCACTCTTTTAAATGAGTTAAAGGAGAATAATCAGAAGGTTGTAAATATATCCTCAAAAACTAACCTTCTTGCGCTTAACGCTTCAATAGAAGCGGCCCGGGCCGGAGAAGCAGGACGTGGATTTGCTGTAGTTGCCAGTGAGATAAATGAGCTTGCAGGCAGCTCGCGGGAAACTGTAAAGAGCAGTGATGAGGGGCAAAGCAAGATAGAGAGTGCAATAAACAGTATTTTGTCCGAGGCAAAAAAGCTTCTTGATGTTGTAGAAAAGGTTTCAGACCGGACACAAAATCTTGCTGCATCCACCGAAGAAATAGCAGCATCATCTGTTAACATAGCAGAGATAAGCGATCATATCAGGGAGAAAATGAACAGCTCCATGGGTACAATTCTTTTGTCAGATGAGGAGGCTTAGTATCCCTGGGAAATGGAGAGGATAAATGGATAAAAAGATTCTGGCTGATGCAACAGCAGTTGTGATATTGAAAAAAGGTGAAGGAAGAACATTAAAGGCCGGAGGATACTGGGTATATGATAATGAAATACAGACTATAATGGGTAACTTTGATGACGGAGACCTGGTTATAGTCAGGGATTTTGATGGTTATCCTATGGGTAAGGGATTTATTAACACCAAATCGAAAATAACAGTTCGTATAATTACCAGGAATCCAAATCAGGATATTGACGAGGAATTTCTTTACCAAAGAATTGAAAATGCGTGGGATTATAGAAAAAAAACAGTGGATACAGGCAGCTGCCGTATTATTTTTGGGGAAGCGGATTTTTTCCCCGGACTTGTAATAGACAAGTTCAGTGATGTTCTTGTTGTTGAGTCCCTCTGTCTTGGAATTGATAAGTTTAAAAGTGTAATTGTTGATATGCTCAAGACTATTCTCACAGAGGATGGAATACATATTAAGGGAGTATATGAAAGAAGTGATGCCAAGGTCAGGGAGAAGGAAGGAATGCAACGGACAAAGGGCTTTATTGGTGAGGAATTTGACACTATGGTTCAGATTGAGGAAAATGGTGTTAAATACATGGTTGATGTTAAGGATGGGCAGAAAACAGGATTTTTCCTCGACCAGAAATACAACAGACTTGCCATACAGAGGCTTTGCCGGGGTGCTGAGGTTCTGGATTGCTTTACACATACCGGTTCCTTCGCTTTAAATGCGGCTATTGCCGGGGCAGAGCATGTTATAGGTGTAGATGCATCACAGCTGGCTGTTGACCAGGCAACACATAATGCCATACTTAATGGAGTGGAGGACAGAGTAGAATTTGTATGTGAGGATGTTTTTGAGTTGCTGCCAAGACTTGAAAAGGAAGATAAAAAATTTGATGTAGTCATTCTTGACCCTCCGGCATTTACAAAATCCAGAAGCTCAATCAAGAATGCCGTAAAAGGGTATAGAGAAATCAACCTAAGGGGTCTTAAGCTGGTTAAGGAGGGTGGTTTTTTTGCCACCTGCTCCTGCTCTCATTTCATGGATTACGAATTGTTTACAAAAACTATCCATCAGGCTGCTTCTAATGTACATAAAAAGCTAAGACAGGTTGAATTCAGGCAGCAGGCACCTGACCATCCGATTTTATGGTCTGCCGACGAATCATATTATCTGAAGTTTTTTATTTTTCAGGTTGTGGA
>ERZ808267.129-NODE-129-length-32718-cov-5.930870_pt1 | contig 32718 bp, 27 predicted proteins | sample MGYA00521241_ERZ808267 | MGnify/ENA primary metagenome ERZ808267 (study PRJEB31516, sample SAMN03275592) | gut metagenome | biome: mammalia-associated habitat; material: feces | host: Papio cynocephalus | place: Kenya | collected 2012-07-19 ...
AAAAGGACAGCCCTTTTTTGCTTTTGCAAGCATATACAGAACTTTTACTTTATTTGTACCAGGTTGCTGCTATGACGGTTTCCTTGTAAATCTTCAATAATAAACATACCATAATATGATAATGAATCAATCATAGAACCCTGTATGGTTGAAAAACCATCTGATACAGGAAAATAATCATAAGTGAGAACCAAATCGGACCAGTCAGTCTCATCAAAGTTTGTCAGATCCTCATCAGAGGTGAATTCGTGAGAATAAGAGCCGAAGGCAATATATTTGTAGTCATAAATATTAACCTCATATCTTTCCGGAAAAAGATCCTGGCCATTGCTGTTAATCAGGTTTGCAATAGGATAGGCTCCTATAAGTGCCCCTTCAGGATTAGCCGGAGTTGTTTCTAATACAAAATATGTATACATGGCATCTTCTTCATCGATATCATTGTTGAAAAGAATAGCAGACAAAAGATATCTGGTATATTGATCGGTGCTTTCCTCAACTGTATACATAACCTCGTATTTTTCAAGAGTTGTATTATCCTGGATATATATTATATTTCCGTCAAAATTGGCTGTTAAGGTGCCGGCTGCATCCAGAGATACCTGATCACTCATTGATACAAAGCTATATTTTCCTGGTGCACCCGGATCCTCACGGGAAATAACAAAATATGCATTCTGAATATCGGCAATCTGCTCAGTTGTCAATCCGATGCTAAAGGTATAGTCTCCGTTATTGTATGGATACAGAGTTGATGCATCCCACCTGGAAGTGAGAGTTGAATCCCCTGTAAGCAATACAGAAAAATTAGTTATAAATGAGGTATATTCGATTGCAAAATCAAAGCCGGAATACATAGGTATATAATAGCTTAATCCAAGCTTTGAATTATAGGGGTAATATATGGATACACCATGGGTTTTTATTGCGTTAGTTCCATTGTATATGACCAGCTTTTTTAAAGCCTGGTCAAGAGCTTTTGACTCTTCGGGATACATTGTGGCCATCTGCTGTGATAAATCAACCAAATCAATTACGTCGTAAGAATATTCACCGGTATATTCTGAAGCAATTTCCTTGCTTCCTGAACGTATACGAGAATAATCCTTAAATGTATCTGCGTTCAGGCTGTCGTTTGCAGGTGCAAAAAGATTATTTAAGGCTGTTTCAACATTTTCAACCTGTGATAAATCCATGACAGAAAGGGTTACATCACAATATGAAAAAGAAATCTGCTCAAATTCATCTTCACAGTAATCAATATAGTAATCTACAATTTTTGTTCCTATTTCGATACCGGTGTCGCTGCCATCCACGTCGTTAAGAAATGCGTAATTCCAACCCCAGCCCGGCTCACTTTCCTGGGAAGATATCATGTATTTTGCATAGCCTGACATAGTGTTGGCTGTTTCTATCGTAGCCATAAGACAGGCATCAAAACCAATCCATTCAAGCTTGTTTTCTTCTGAAAACGGACTGGCCATCAGTGCAGTGTCAAGCTCCTCTAATGTAAGATAATCACCAGTTAATTCATCGTATCCGTAGCCTTGAAAAGGACCACCACCATGATTCCATAGAATAAGACTATATTCATCTGAGGGATAGTATGTATAGGCATAATTGAGAAAATCTGTAAGAGTACCGGGATCTCCCATGTTTTTCTTATCCTCTTTTTCCAGAAGAGAAAGATTGCCATTTTCTATTATAAGGGTAGAGTTGGCATTTTCTGGAATAGTGCTGTTTTCCCAGCTTGAACAGCCACCTGTATAAATTATGATTTTGATTTTATCTGAGTCATAGCTGGCATCAAGCATTTCTTTTATGTCATCGGATGCGGAGCCGTGCTGACTTTCTAAGTCAGAGCCTACCATATATACCATAATTGTTTTAGTACCTGATTCAGTATCGGTTACAGGAGCCTCCGTTGATGGTGTCTGAGCTTCTGTAGTAGATGGTAAATCCGGCTCTGTTGCTTCTGTAGTTGATTTTTTTTCAGGCTTTTCATTAAGCTTACATATTAAAAATACAATTACTGACATAAGAATAATTGCAAGTATGATAGAGATTATTATAATAGGGACCTTGGATTTCCTTCTTCCGTTTCCCAAGCTCATATTTTGCATCTGCTGGTTGAAGCCGGGCTGCTGCATCTGCTGGTTGAAGCCGGGCTGCTGCATCTGCTGGTTGAAGCCGTGCTGCTGCATCTGCTGGTTAAAGCCGGGCTGCTGTATCTGCTGGTTGAAGCCGGGCTGCTGCATCTGCTGGTTAAAGCCGTGCTGCTGCATCTGCTGGTTAAAGCCGTGCTGCTGCATCTGCTGGTTAAAGCCGGGCTGCTGTATCTGCTGGTTGAAGCCGTGCTGCTGCATCTGCTGGTTGAAGCCGGGCTGCTGCATCTGCTGGTTAAAGCCGGGCTGCTGTATCTGCTGGTTATATCCGGAAACTGTTAGATTTTGTGTCAGATTGTTCTCTTCGGTTGCTGATAAGGCCCATCCACATATAGGGCAAAAGCCGTTTTCGTTCAAGGGATGTCCACATACATTACAATACATATGCTCCTCCTGTATATAATATAATTGTACTTATTGAAAATTACGAAAAACTATTATGAATAGCTCCCTAAAATTATATCATAGTATTTTTGCAAAAGATATATTTTTTATTTTATTTAACTTAGGGTTGTGCACTATATAAAAGCTGTTATAAAATAAAAAGAAAAAGAGCAGGAGAAAAATTATGAAACTAGTGATTCAGAGAGTACAGGAAGCCTGTGTAAGAGTTGAAGGAAAAGAAATCGGGAAAATAGAAAGGGGATTGCTTGTGCTTTTGGGAGTTGGACAGGATGATACCCAAGAAATGGTTGACAGATATGTAGATAAGCTTATCAGACTTAGAATATTTGAAGACAGTAACGGAAAAACAAACCTTTCTGTGAAGGATATAATGGGAGAAATTATGGTTATATCCCAGTTTACTCTTTATGCTGACTGTAAAAAGGGTAACAGACCAAGTTTTATTGCCGCAGGAGAACCAGATAAGGCAAAGAAGCTTTATGAATACTTTAAGGAGCAGGTTATAAATAAATATGGACATGTGGAGTGTGGTGAATTTGGAGCTGACATGAAGGTTTCATTTATTAATGACGGACCATTTACGATTGTATGGGATAGCAGGGACTGGTAGAATTATAATAAAGGAAGCAGGACAAAAAAAGAAAGCCTTGATTCAAAAGGCTTTTCTAAAATAAATGAGAGCGCGAGACGGGGATCGAACCCGCGACCCCCTCCTTGGCAAGGAGGTGCTCCACCGCTGAGCCACTCGCGCATCTGTATAGCGTGCTCTCAAGCACATGACATATATTATCATACCAATTTGCCTGTGTCAATAAAAATTTTTAAAAAGTTTAATCAAAAAATGCCAAAAAGCAAATTACTATTTTCCCTTTTGTTTCCTATTGCTTTTCCGATTATTCTTAATAAAATATTAAATAACAAATTGTAAACTTATGTTGAAAAAAATAAAATGTATTTGTATAATGTACAAAGTATAATTAGAATTGTATTCTGTGAAAGGGACTGAATATGAGCTTTATAAAAAGACGAAAGAAAGAATTTGATAATGAGTATATGGATAAATCGGAACCCCGGAATAATACTGATGTAACCGGGGAGGGTATGGATGACGAAAAAGAGTCAGCGGACACCCCAACAGGTGTTAAGGCAAAACTAAAAAAGATCTTTTTTTATTCGATACAAAGCTGGATTTTCAGATGCTTTTTGATTGCCTTTGCACTTGAACTTTTGGTAGAAATACTGGGGAGAAGGTCAATAACTAAGGGTATGGGCTTTCTGGTCTCCAATCCCATAGTATTTTTTTATAATGTATCTATCATATTTTTTACATTGCTATTTGCACTTTTCCTGCGAAAGAGGGTATTTGGCTTAATAATGATCAGTGCTCTTTGGATTACCTGTGGAATTGTTAATTTTGTAGTGCTGGGATATAGAGTTACTCCTTTTGCCGCTATTGATTTTCTTATGATTTTTGATGTATTCAGCATGATAGATGTCTATCTTAGAAAGTGGCAGCAGATAGCAATAGTAGCATCTATAATTGTTGCAATTATATTATTGGTTGTTTTGTTTAGAAAAACACCTAAATTTGAGGGACATAGGCATGTAAAGCGTACCATGCTTGCATGTATTCTTGTATGGCTTGGAATTTCATTTTTTACAAGCTTTTCAGTCAGGCATAATATAATATCTGATGATTTTGCTAATTTAGGAGAGGCGTACAAGGATTACGGTTTTGCATATTGCTTTACCAACAGTATTATTGATAACGGCATTCACAAGCCGGAGGATTATTCTGAGGAGGCAATGGAAGAAATAAAGGAGGAGCTGGCTGATGTAAATCCTTCGGGGGTTGAGAAAAAACCTAATATTATAATTATCCAACTGGAATCTTTCTTTGACCCTAAGGACTTGATCGGTCTTGAACTTAGTACTGACCCTGTGCCTAATTTTACCAGATTTAAGGCGGAGTATCCGTCAGGATATTTTACGGTTCCTGCTCTAGGAGCGGGTACTGCCAATACTGAATTTGAGGTGATTACAGGATTAAGCTCAGGATTTTTCGGGGCCGGCGAATATCCGTATAAAACAACTGTCAATGATACTCCTGTGGAAAGCCTTTGCAGTATTTTAAAGAAGGAAGGTTATAACACCTTTGCCATTCACAATAATAAATCCTCCTTCTATGACAGAAAAAATGTATATGATGAGATGGGCTTTGATGCCTTTATTTCACTGGAATATATGTACGATGTGGAATACACATATAACGGCTGGGCAAAGGATATGGGTCTGGTAAAGGATATTATGAAATGCCTAAAAAAGACAGAAGGGCAGGATTTTGTGTATACGATAAGTGTGCAGCCTCACGGCAGATATCCTGAGACTATGGATGACTGGGAGAATCATGTGGATGTAAGCTTTAGTGACGAATCTCTCACACCTGCTTATGATTATTATATTAATCAGATTTATGAGGTTGATATGATGATCGGAAGACTGGCAGAAGAACTCGACAAGATGGGAGAGGATTACGTTCTGGTGCTTTACGGAGACCATTTACCATCTCTTAATCTTACGCAGGATATGCTTCCTGAAAGTACTCTTTTCCAGACTGAATATGTAATAGTCAATAATATTGGTATTGATATTGATGATGAGGATATTAAAGCAACACAGATATCTACAAAGCTTCTTGCCGCGTTAAATATACCATATGGATATGCACAGAAGGCCCAGCTATATTATGACAACGAGGTTGTTATGGAGAAGCTTGAAATGATAGCATATGATATGCTTTTTGGAAAAAAATATCTGTTTGATGGAGAATCACCTGTACCTGAGTCAGATATGAGAATGGGTATAGATGACATAACTATAAGCACTGTAAAAGGCTACAGCGATCATATTGTTGTTTCGGGAAACAATTTTAATGAATACTCAGTTGTATATAAAAATGATAAAGCTTTAGATACCGTGTATGTCAATAAGAATACTCTTTATGTGGAGGATAAATCTGCAAAAGACGGTGATGAATTTTCTGTATGTCAGGTGGACAAATCGCATCATATACTGAGCAGCTCTGAGAAATTTGTTTACTAATTTATAAAATATGTACCATACATTGTACAATTTTTATAAATAGCAAAAATTACTAAATTTGTGTTTGAATAGTGAAAACAAATATAGTATAATGTAATGCTATATAGGAAGATGACTATTATTTAAGGAGCAGGATACATGAAACCCACCATAGATGTCAGACATATTAATCCATTTTTACAATCCAGTATAGCTATTATGGAAAGTGTTACTCATTTGAAGCTGCTGGTAGGAAAGCCTGAGGCTACAGATTTTAAGCTTAAAGATACGACATATGCTATTCAGGTAGGTGTTGTGGGAGAGATGAAGGGGCAGGTTGTACTTGCCATGACTGATGAAAATGCCAGGGACATTGCATCAAGGATGATGTTTGGTATGCCTGTTAACGAGATTGACGAGATGTCTGCATCGGCTCTTAATGAGCTTGGTAATATGATTATGGGTAATACTGCAACGATTTTCTCTACTCTTGGTATATTAATAGACATTACACCACCTCTTGCGGTTCAGGGAAATGATATTGTGTTAAGGTCTGATGTGGACGGTATTAAGGTTCCTCTTATGTACGGTGGAAAGTCCTATATAAATTTATATATATGTGTTTACCAGGACAAATAAAAAAGAGAAAGGACAAAATGAAATGGGAAAGATCATTGGTGAAGGAATAACCTTTGATGACGTACTTCTGGTACCTCAGTTTTCAAGTGTTATTCCGAATGACGTAAAACTTACAACGCAGCTTACAAAAAACATTACTTTGAACATTCCTCTTATGAGTGCAGGTATGGATACCGTAACTGAGCACAGAATGGCTATAGCCATGGCAAGACAGGGTGGCATAGGAGTTATTCATAAGAATATGTCTATCCAGCAACAGGCTGAAGAGGTGGATAAGGTTAAACGTTCAGAGAATGGTGTAATATCCGATCCATTTTCTCTTTCACCTGAACATACATTAGATGATGCGGACAAGCTTATGGCCAAATTCAGAATATCCGGTGTTCCGATTACTGAAAAAGGAAAGCTTGTTGGCATAATAACTAACAGAGATCTTAAATTTGAAACAGATTATTCAAAGAAAATTAAAGAGTCTATGACATCCGAAGGACTTATAACTGCAAGAGAGGGTATTACCCTTGAAGAAGCAAAGGCAATTCTTGCAAAGGCACGTAAGGAAAAGCTTCCTATTGTGGATGAAAACATGATGCTGAAGGGACTCATTACAATAAAGGATATCGAGAAGCAGATTAAGTATCCTAATGCGGCTAAGGATTCACAGGGAAGACTTTTGTGTGCAGCTGCAGTAGGCGTTACACCTGATATTTGTGACAGAGTGGACGAGCTTGTGGCAGCAAAGGTTGATGCTATTGTTATAGATACAGCTCATGGCCATTCTGAAAATGTATTAAAAACCTTTAAAATGATTAAGGAAAAATATCCGGATCTTGACGTTATTGCCGGTAATGTTGCTACAAGAAGTGGTACCCAGGCTATGATTGATATGGGTGTTGATGCGGTTAAGATAGGCATTGGACCGGGTTCAATATGTACAACAAGAATAGTTGCCGGTATAGGTGTTCCACAGATTACTGCTATTATGGAAGCATATGAGGCAGCCCGGACAGCAGGAATTCCTGTTATTGCGGACGGAGGAATAAAATATTCGGGAGATATTACCAAGGCTCTGGCAGCAGGTGCCAATGTATGTATGATGGGCAGCCTTTTTGCCGGTACTGATGAAAGTCCTGGAGATTTTGAACTTTATCAGGGACGTAAGTATAAGGTATATAGAGGAATGGGTTCTATTGCAGCTATGGAATGTGGAAGCAAGGACAGATATTTCCAGACTAATGCCAAGAAGCTTGTACCTGAAGGAGTCGAGGGCAGAGTTGCTTACAAGGGTTCTGTTGAGGATGCTGTATTCCAGCTTATCGGAGGACTGAGAGCAGGTATGGGATATTGTGGAGCAAGAACAATTGAAGAGCTTCATGAGAAGGCGGAATTTGTCAAGATTTCAGCCGCTTCTCTTAAGGAAAGCCATCCACATGACATCCAGATAACAAAGGAAGCACCTAATTACAGTGTCGAATAATAAATAATTGCAATACAAAAAGCTCTTAAGGCATAATCTGCTTTAAGGGCTTTTTGCTGTATCACAAATACTGATATGTATTTGAAAAAGTGTGGACAAAAAAGAAAATGCATGTTATATTTGCACATGGATGGTATTCTGATGAAACCATACCGGAAAATAAAGAAAATCAGTTCCGAAAGCTTAAAATATGCCGGAGGGAGATGATAGTATGACGATTGGATTTATTGGTGCCGGAAAAATGGGCTTTACCCTTGGTAAGCATTTAAAGCTTTATGAAGATAAGGTTATTATTGAAGGAGAAAAGGCATATCGTGTTGCCGGTTTTTACAGCCGGACAGCAAAAAGTGCAAGACAGGCGGCAGAATTTACTGATACTAATTACTATGAAAGCATTGAAGAACTGGTGAAAGATTGTGACGCGTTGATAATTACTGTTCCGGATGGACAGATATACTCTGTCTTTTGTGAACTTAAGGCCCTTGGCAGGAATATAGAGGGCAGGCTGATCATTCATACTAGTGGGGCTCTTTCCTCACAGATTTTTTCTGGTACGGATGGGATTTATCCTTATTCAGTACATCCAATATATGCAGTCAGTTCAAAAACTGAATCCTATAAGAATTTCAGACAATGTTTTATTACAATTGAAGGACATGAAAAATATATACATTTTCTTGAGGATATCTTTAAGTGTATTGGACACAGTGTAAAGCTGATATCTGAGAGAGATAAGGTAAAATATCACAGCGGAGCTGTATTTGTAAGTAATCTTGTAATTGCTCTTTACGAGATGGGTGTTGAATTACTTACGCAGTGTGGTTTTGAGAAAGCTGAGGCAGAGACCGCGCTGAAGCCGTTGTTCATTAACAACAGCAACAGACTTTTCAATACAACGCCTGCAGAGGCACTGACAGGTCCGGTTGAAAGGTGTGATACAGAGACAGTAAGAAAGCATCTTGATGTATTAGCAGATGAGTACAGGGATATTTACAGACAATTGTCCTTAAAGCTGGTTAAGATTGCTGCTTCTAAAGGGAAATCCGATTATGAAGATATGAAAAGAATACTAAATAGCTGATTGTAAAGGAGAAAGGGAATGAAAAAGACAGTAGTTACATTTGAAAAAGCAAAAGAAAACAAGGAAAAGCTTACCATGCTGACAGCATATGATTATTCAACAGCAAAGCTTATTGATCAGGCCGGAATAGATTCTATTCTTGTAGGGGATTCTCTTGGAAATGTGGTTCTTGGATATGAGGATACTCTGTCAGTTACGGTTGATGATATGATACATCATGGAAGGGCTGTGGCAAGAGGAGCAAAGGAGGCGCTGGTTGTTATAGATATGCCATTTATGTCATACCAGACTTCTGTTTATGATGCAGTATATAATGCAGGAAGGCTTATGAAGGAGGGCCGTGCCCAGGCTGTGAAGCTTGAGGGGGGAAAAGAGGTTGTTCCTCAGATAAAGGCTATTACCCAGGCAGGAATACCTGTTATGGGACATTTAGGACTGACACCACAAAGTATAAATGCCTTTGGCGGCTTTAAAGTACAGGGTAAATCACAGGAGGCAGCACAAAGGCTTATCGAAGATGCATTAGCTCTTCAGGAAGCCGGAGCATTTTCCATCGTTCTGGAATGTGTTCCCGATAAGCTGGCAAAATTAATAACTGAAAAACTCAGTATTCCAACTATAGGAATTGGGGCGGGAGCATACTGCGACGGGCAGGTTCTTGTATATGCAGATATGCTTGGAATGTTTAACGATTTTACCCCAAAATTTGTGAAAAGGTTTGCTGATACGGGAGCTGTGATGAAGGAAGCTTTCCAAAAATACAATCAGGAGGTAAAGAACGGAGTTTATCCGGGGGCTGAGCATACCTACGGCATCAGTGATGAGATAATTGAAAAGTTGTACTAACAATACTATATAAAAAGATATTGATACGGAGGAATGTATTATGGAAATAGTAACTAAAAAGAGTCAGGTAAAGGATATTGTAAGTAAGTGGAGAAAGGATGGCCTTTCCGTAGGACTTGTACCTACAATGGGATATTTGCATGAGGGCCATGAGAGCCTGATAAAAAGGGCTGTTCAGGAAAATGACAGAGTTGTAGTCAGTATATTTGTCAATCCTATGCAATTTGGTCCAAAGGAGGATCTTGCCACATACCCAAGAGATATAGAAGCAGACGGAAAGCTATGCGATGATGCAGGTGCAGCGCTTATTTTTCATCCTGAACCGGAAGAAATGTATGAAGAAGGCTTTTGCTCCTTTGTGGATATGACAGGTCTTACCAATGCGTTATGCGGACTTTCAAGACCGGTTCATTTCAGAGGAGTATGTACAGTAGTAAACAAGCTTTTTAATATTGTAAAGCCTGACAGAGCTTACTTTGGAGAAAAGGATGCCCAGCAGCTGGCAGTAGTTAAAAGAATGGTTAAGGACCTTGATATGGGAATTACTATTGTAGGCTGTCCTATTATAAGGGAGGCGGACGGACTGGCCAGAAGCTCAAGAAACACATATCTTTCCCAGGAGGGAAGACAGGCAGCATTAGTTCTGTCCAGGTCAATATTCATGGGTAAAAAGATGATAGAAGATGGTGAAAGAAATCCTGAAGCAATAAAAAAAGCTATGAGAGAGCTTATTGGTAGGGAACCAATGGCAAGGACAGACTATGTTGAGATAGTCAATGCTGCAACTATGAAGAGTGTGGATGTTATTGAAGGAGATATACTTTGTGCAATAGCTGTATATATAGGAGATGAAGCAAGGCTTATAGACAACTTCATGATTACAGTATAAAATACATTCAATACATTTTTTGGAGGACACATATGCTGATTAATGTTTTAAAAAGTAAGATACACAGAGCAACTGTTAAACAGGCGGAGCTGAACTATGTGGGCAGTATAACCATAGATCAGTCTCTTATGGAAGCATCAGGTATATATGAATATGAAAAGGTTCAGATAGTTGATGTGGATAATGGAAACAGATTTGAGACCTACGTTATAGCAGGAGAGAGAAATAGTGGCATGATATGCCTTAACGGAGCAGCTGCAAGAATGGTATCAGTGGGAGATAAGGTTATAATTATGTGCTATGCTCAGATGACTCCTGAAGAACATGAGAATAACAAACCTAAGGTCGTTTTTGTAGATGAGAATAATATAATATCCAGGGTGACAAATTATGAAAGACATGGATTGCTGGAAAATCAATAGGAATTTATTTTCAGGAGGTTATTATGCTTAAAGGAAAGAGAATTGTACTGGGAGTAAGTGGAGGAATAGCTGCGTATAAGATGGCTAATGTTGCAAGCATGCTGGTTAAGCTTAATGCTGATGTTCATGTAGTTATGACAGAAAATGCAACCCATTTTATTACTCCGGAGACCTTTGAGGTGCTTACAAATAACAAATGTTATACAGATACCTTTGACAGAAGCATGCATATTCACGTGCCTCATGTAACTTTGGGAACTACGGCAGATGCGTTTTTGATTGCTCCTGCTACAGCCGATGTAATTGGCAAGATAGCAAACGGTATAGCGGATGATATGCTGACTACCACAGTTTTGCCGGCTGCCTGTCCGGTTATGATTGCTCCGTCCATGAATGTAAATATGCTTGAGAATGCTATTGTTCAGGATAATATAAAAAAATTATTATCCTTCGGATATGAAATAATTGATTCTGAAGAAGGTTATCTTGCATGCAGAGCCGTAGGAAAGGGAAAGCTTCCATCAGAAAATATATTGGTTGATTACATTTTAAGGGCATGTGCAAAGGAAAAGGATATGAAAGGCAAAAGGGTACTGGTCACTGCGGGGGCAACCAGGGAGGCTATTGACCCGGTGAGATATATAACTAACCATTCTACAGGCAAAATGGGATATGCTCTTGCCAGGATGGCTATGCTAAGAGGAGCAGAGGTTACACTTGTGACAGGCAGGACAAGCCTGCCAAGACCTATGTTTATGGACGTAGTGGAGGTTGAATCTGCACAGGATATGTACCATGAGGTTATTTCCAGAAGCCAATCCGCTGACATAATTGTTAAGGCTGCAGCAGTGGCTGATTATACACCAAAATACCGGGCTCCGGACAAGATCAAAAAGCAGGAGCAGGATATGGATATCCTCCTTGAAAGAACAAAGGATATATTGGGATATCTCGGAGAAAACAAGAAACCGTGTCAGTATATATGTGGCTTTTCAATGGAAACACAAAATATGCTTGAAAATTCGATGAAAAAACTGAAAAAGAAAAAAGTAGATATGATTGTAGCAAACAATCTTAAAACAGCCGGAGCCGGATTTGGAACAGATACAAATATAGTGACCATAATTACCGAAGGCAATACCTGTGAGCTGCCTATATTAACTAAGGATGAGGTTGCCGATAAAATTCTTGACAGTATTCTTAATGATATTAATTCTCAAAAAATGTAAGGGAATGTTGGGTAAAATATATAAGAAACAGATTGAGATTTTCATATTTCTATGTTAGTATAGTTGGAGATATTTTAGAAAATATAAATAAATTAGCATAAATATTGGAGGTAAGAAACAGCATGGAACAATACAAACAGGAATTCATAGAATTCATGATTGATTGTAATGTTTTGAAGTTTGGGGATTTTGTTACTAAAAGTGGCAGAAAGACACCTTTTTTTGTAAATACCGGCTTTTACAGAACAGGGACCCAGCTTACGAAGCTTGGTCAGTATTATGCGGAAGCTATTAACAAAAAATTCGGGATGGATTTTGATGTGCTTTTTGGACCTGCATATAAGGGAATTCCTCTCAGTGTGGCAACTGTTATGGCAATTGCTGCCAAGTATGGAACAGATATAAGATATTGTTCCAACAGAAAGGAAATAAAGGATCATGGAGATAAAGGCATTCTTCTTGGAAGCCCTATAGCTGATAAAGACAGAATAATAATAATCGAAGATGTTACTACAGCTGGAACATCAATACAGGAGACATTGCCTATAGTTAAGGCACAGGGCAATGTTGATGTGCTGGGACTGGTTGTATCTGTTGACCGTATGGAAAAAGGTCAGGGAGAGAAAAGTGCTTTGGCTGAGATAGAGGAGAAATATGGCCTTAAGACAACAGCAATTGTAACTATGAAGGAGGTAGTTGAGCACCTCTATAACAGACCTTATAAAGGAAAGGTTATTATTGATGATAACCTTAAGAAATCAATAGATGCATATTATAATATGTACGGAGCTAAATAGACTGGGAGGTGTTTTATGGAAAAACTTTATAGCAAAATGAACTCAATCGGCGTGAGCAGCCTGGTTATGGGAATTGTTACTATGATCATAGGTCTGGGCATAGGTATCGTAATGGTTGTGAATGGCGGAAGATTGCTTGCCGGAAAAAAAGATATTACATTTTAGAAAAGGCAGGAGTAAATGCAGGATTATATAATAACCTATTCAGGAATCAGATTTACGCCTCTGTCACCTGTGACAGAGAATATAGTAATCGAGGATATTGCTCATTCACTGTCTATGCTGTGCAGGGCAAACGGACATTATAGTTCGTTTTATTCCGTTGGTGCCCATTGTATAAACTGCTATGAGGAGGCTGTTGCCAGGCGGGAGTCGGCCAGAGTCCGTATGGCATGTCTTTTACATGATGCAGCGGAGAGCTACATTTCCGATGTTACCAGACCGGTAAAAAAGAATCTGGATAAGTATCAGGAGATAGAAGATAATCTGTTAAATGCAATATATCAAAGATTTTTAGGCTCAGGACTTTCCGAGTATGAAAAACAGATAGTGACGGTTATAGATGATGCAATGCTTTATTATGAATTTCTGGAATTTGCAGCACATAAGCTATATGATGAGCCACCATATGTTGCAGCTACACCGGATTTTTATAGAGGAAATATGAAACAGGTTGAAAGAGAATATATTGATATTTTTAACAATATTGATTTGAATGATAATTCAGAGGTAAAGGAGACGATAAAATGGATAAGATAGATATGAAGATTTTGAAATGCCTTAAGGAAAATGCCAGACTTACTGCATCGGCAATCGGAGACAGGATTAACCTTTCTGTATCAGCCGTAATTGAGCGAATTAAAAAGCTTGAAAGCAATGGAATAATTACAGGATACACTATTTCGGTAGACCAGAAAAAACTTGGAAATGATGTGGCTGCTCTTATGGAGGTAAGCCTTAAGCACCCTGACTATTATGATGGATTTGTACAGATTGTAAAGGAGAATCCGCATATTACATCCTGCTATTTCCAGACCGGAGAGTTTGATTTCGTTTTGAGGATAACTACTAATTCGGCAGAGGGCCTTGAGGATATTTATAAGGATATTAAGAGCTATGAGGGCGTATCCAGAACAGAAACACATTTTGTTTTAAAAACCGTTAAGGAAGAATTGTGCGCTCTTCTTGGAGAAGAAAAATGATTCCCTGTGGTGATGATGAAAAAGAAGATAGAATAGGACTTGTTCTTGAGGGCGGTGGCATGCGTGGTATGTATACCGCCGGAGTGCTGGATGTCCTGATGGAAAAAAATATCTGTCTTGATGGTGTTATAGGAGTATCTGCAGGTGCTATACATGGTTGTAATTATGTATCAGGTCAGATTGGCAGAAGTGTAAGATATAATCTTAAGTATATTAACGATAAGAGATATATGAGCCTGGAATCCCTGATAAAAACGGGAAATTTGTTTAACAAGGAATTCTGTTATTCACAGGTGCCTGATAAGCTGTCTCCCTTTGATTATGATACATTTCTTGAAAGAGAGGCAACAATACCTTTCTATGTTACCTGCACTAATCTTGAGACAGGCAAAGCGGAATATATAAGGTGCAGGGATTTTAAGAAAGATATGGATTTTATGAGAGCATCAGCATCCCTGCCTCTGTTATCTGAGATTGTTGAAGCAGACGGAATGAAGCTATTAGATGGCGGAACCTGTGACAGCATACCTGTTGATTATTTTAGAAGCATTGGATATGGCAAAAATATAGTAGTTCTTACGAGACCCGAGGGGTATAGAAAAAAGCCTGACAGGGCTATAGCACTGATAAAGCTGGTGTATAAGGATTATCCAAATTATGTAAAGGCTTGCGAGGAAAGGTATATAAAATATAACCAGACTCTTGATAAGCTGGAGGAATATGAGAAAAGAGGAGAGGTTCTTATAATCAGGCCAACAAGACATATAAAAATAAGCCGTGTAGAAAAGAACACGGACAAGTTAAAATACATTTACAAAATGGGAAGGCATGATACAGGTATCCTGCTTGAAAAAATCATCAGCTTTGTACAATAGATGAGGCCGTCACACTAAGAAAATTAGTGCGACGCCTCTTTTTTTGCTTCTGACAAAAGATCAATAAAAGCATCTGAGTTAAGTGGGCGGGAGAAGAGATATCCCTGAAGGGTATCACAGAACTGGGCCTGCAGGATTTTTAATTGTTCAACATCCTCAACACCCTCGGCTACAACTGATATATCCATTTTATGAGCAAGTGATATAATAGAGTCAGCAATGCATTTATCCTTTTCGTTATTGCAAATTCCGTCAATAAAGGATTTGTCGATTTTAAGAGTGTCAATAGGAATCTGGGTGAGGTAATTAAATGATGAGTAGCCTGTACCAAAATCGTCCAATGCTATAGATGCCCCCAGTGCCTTTATTTCATTAATTAATTCCAGATTGTGCTCAAATGAGTTCATAAGCACACTCTCGGTGATTTCAATTTCAAGGTACTTAATATCCATACCTGTTTTCTCAGGGATAGATTTGATGGTGGTTATCAGATTATTGTCCTGTAACTGAGTTGTGGACACGTTTACAGATACCTTAAGTGGACCATATCCACATTCAATAAGCCTCTGGTTAAAACTGCATGCTTCTATAAGAGCCCATATGCCCAGCTCATTAATTATGCCACTGTCCTCAGCAATTGGAATAAATTCGCTGGGAGGGATAAATCCCACAAGATCTGATTCTATACGCATAAGCGCTTCAAATCCTGTAATATTTCCGTCAGAGACATTCACCTGTGGCTGGTATTGCAAGAATACTTCGTTTTTGTCAATAACATTGGATAGTATTTCAGCCAGATCATTTCTTCTGTTAAAGTCATCCTCCATATAGCTGTTAAAGAGTTTAAAGCTGTTTTTACCTGAATTTTTGGCATTGTACATGGCGATATCGGCATTTTTTATCAGCTCGCTAATGGTTAAACCATCTCTCGGGAAGAGTGCAACACCTATACTCATAGAGACGTGTGCAGTTTCACCATCCAGATCAAAAGGATGGGCACTTATTTCAACCAAAGAGGAAGCAAACTTTTCAAGCTCCTCTGTCGTATCATAATTTGTCTTGAAAATAAGAAATTCATCTCCGCCTGTCCTGGCAAGAATATCGTCGTTTGTTGTGTATGATAAAAGTTTTCCCGATACCTTTTTCAATAACATATCACCATAATCATGACCAAGAGTATCATTAACATTTTTAAAGTTATCCAGGTCGATAAAGAAAACCGCATGCTTGTTGAATTTGGTACCATCGTTATGAAAAACGTTGTGGGCATATTTCATAAATGCAACCCTGTTATAAAGTCCGGTCAGACCGTCTCTGTATGCGAGCTGCTCTATATGGGCATAGTTTTTCTTAAGCTCAAGCTCATTGGCTTCGAGAATTTTTTTGGATTCATTAAGCTGTTTATAGTTGTTTGATATTATGCTCATCATGTTGTTAAACATATGTGATAATTCGCCGAATTCGTCCTTTGTATCAATAGTGCATACCTGTTCAAGGTTACCGGCAGTGGCTTCTGCCATATTGTTTTTCAATGTTATAATAGGGTCTGTATATTTGTGGACAAGCACATGACTTATCTGATATGCAATTATAAGTATGATAATCAAGGTAATTATCAGTGTGACGGGGAGTGTGGAAATCAGCTGCTGCTCGTTGCTGCCATTCAACTTTACAAAATATATCCAGTCATAATCCTCCAGATAGAAATAACCGTATATATTTTTAAGTGAAGGACTGTTGTTGTCCAGATATCCGTTTTCCTTTTGCTCGTCAAAGAGGGCTCTTGCTTTCTTGTCCAGATAGGATGAATTGCTAAAGCCTGTTGCATTGAAAAGATAGTCTCCGTCACCGGTAAGGATAAAAGCATCTCCCGATTCGGGTATAAATGCACCAAAATACAGGGGAGATATATTAGCTCTTAGTAAGCCTATAATAGTATCCTTTACTGTGATAGGTGTTACAAGCTCAATGCTTGACAGGTTTTTGTTTATATTAGATGACTTTATGATTCTTGTGGAGGATATGTCGCTGATTGGAATCTCCATATATTCACTCCAGTCACCGGCATACATATCGTCTGTTCCTGTAATATAATATCCGTTCAGATCATATATGTAATAATTAACGTTATTGTTCATATAACCGGAAGTATCTTCTATAAGCTTTTTTGCAGACTGATAGTATGGTGAGTCTTTTTCCAGGGATACACCGTTATAATATTCCAGGGCAATACTCTGTATACTGCTTGCCTTTGAGAGTCCCTCAATCTGGGCAATCTGAAGATTAAGCTCTGAGTTCAGCCCGCTGGCATAATTTTTAGCAGCCTCAGTAACAGAGGATTTAGCCAGCTCCAGATATTTGTTATATGACAGAATGTATGTAAGGAATGTCATAAAAATAAGTGGCAGTGATGCCAGCAATATCAAGGACATTCTCAGTGAATTTTTTATCGACATATTATTTCTCCGCTTTCTTATTTATAATGCAACACACATAAAAACATTATAAAGAATAATCTAAAAAAAAACAATAATATATTTGTAATCTTATCAATTAGAGAGCCTGACAGGGGGAACCTCTCCATTGTCTGCTAAAAACTGATTATTTAATTGATTTTTCGTATAAATGTGTGTATAATTAAACCAATATGGTGTCAGTTAAGGAGGAGTTTCATGTTTGGAGTATATTTTGGAAAATACCTGCAGGATGTAGGTGCCTTAACCCCTGAGCAGTATGAAGAGGTTTTGGAAACAAGTAGAAATTCAAGAGTCAAGATGGGTTTACTCGCTGTAAATGAAGGATATATGACACAGGCACAGGCTGATGAGGTTAATATGCTCCAGGCTATGCAGGATGCACGATTTGGTGATATAGCAGTATCCAAGGGATATCTTACAGATGAACAGGTTTCATCATTGCTTAAGAAGCAGGGGGATTCATACCTGTTGTTTGTTCAGACACTTATTGAAAAGAACCTTTTAAGTCTTGAGCAGATTCAGAAGCATCTCAACCATTATAAAAAGTCAGAACGACTTACGAGCCTTGATATTGATGCAATTAAGAGTTCTGATGTCGACAAGATTATTCCTATTTTTCTGAAGGAGCCAAGTGTACCTACCGTTGTTAAAGATTATCTTGCTCTTATGTCAAGGAATATAGTACGATTTATTGATAACAGGGTACGATTTGACAGAATTGAAAAAATCCATTCATATACATCAAAATATATAGCAAGTCAGTGCTTTACAGGGGATTACGAGCTGTTCGTAGGTATTTGCGGCACCGGCAACAAGGTGTTTGGTGAGTCTTATGCAAAGGAGGAATTTTCTGCTATTGATGAGGACTGTCTGGATGCTGTCTGTGAGTTTATTAATGTATGTAATGGCCTTTTTGCTTCAAAGCTAAGCCAGGAGGAGGTGCAGATTGATATGCTCCCTCCCGAGATGTACATAGAAGATACCACAATTAGCACAGAGGGAATGATGTTTGTTCTTCCCTGCTTTGTGAAGGGGATAAGATCAGATATAATTATCTGCATGGAAACCAAATGGAATATTTCATAATCAGGAGGATGTAAGTGTTACTATGGCTAATATTTTAATTGTAGATGATTCCAGAACATCTAGGAGAATTTTGAGGGGTATTTTGGAAGGAGATGGTCATATCGTTGTGGCCGAGGCAGTAGACGGTCAGGACGGATATGATAAATATGTGGAGTTTAAGCCTGACCTGGTAACCATGGATATTACCATGCCGGTGCTGTCAGGAGTAGAATCATTGAAAAAGATTAAGACAGATTATCCGGACGCAAAGGTAATTATGGTTTCGGCGGCGGGACAGCAGCATAACATGCTGGAGGCAGTACAGAATGGTGCTGCGGAATTTATTGCCAAGCCCTTTGACGTTGATGAGATAAAGAGAATAATTAATAATATTCTGGGAGCATAATTTAAGATGGAGAGGCACTCTGAAGGGGTGCCTTTTACTGTGATATTATATAGATTCGGGAGAATAAAAGAATGATTGAAACGGTTGTTTCTGTTGACCTTATGGTGGAAGAGGAGCTAAAGGTAAAAAAGAACAGACTGGCTCCGGATTTTCTGGATGGCAGTGAAAAGAGAATATGTATCCTGTCAGGGCTTTATGGAGATGAGCTTCAGGGACAGTATATTTGTTATGAGGTAATAAGGAGAATTAAACTTTCCTATGAAAATCTTAAGGGCATAGTGGATGTATATCCAAGTGTAAATCCAATGGGGCTGGACTCGAAAATGAGGGAAATTCCGGGCTCCGGAATGGATATGAATGTTATATTTCCGGGCTCTAAATCGGGAGCATTGGGGGAATATACCGCATCCTGTGTCTTTAATGATATTATGGGAGCTGAGGTTTGCATAGATATTCATGCAAGCAATCTATATATACATGAAATTCCTCAGGTAAGGATAAATAATTATAAGGTGGAAGAGCTTATTTCTATAGCAGAATGCCTTAATACTGATATGATATGGGTTCATCCAAGTACTTCTGTGTTAAACGGAAGTCTTGCCTATTCCCTGAATGAGATTGGTGTTAAGAGTATGGTTATTGAATCCGGTTCAGCCTACAGGATAAACCAGGATTACTGTAACAAGATAGTAGATGGTCTTTTTTCACTTATGAGATACCTTGGAATCTGGGATGGAGAGGTTGTAAAGCCTTCAAAAGCCAATATTATACATGATGATGATATTACATATGTAAACGCGGAAAGCAGTGGTATATTTATACCTAAGGTAAGTGTTTATGATAAGGTTGCGGCAGGCAATGAGCTTGGAACAATAGTGGATGTAATAACAGGCTCTGTTGAAGAGGTGGTATATGCACCGGAAAATGGCATGATTTGTTCCATAAGGGAATATCCTGTCATTGAAGAAGGCTCACTTATTGCCAGAATAGTAGGTGATCACTATGAATAAAAATATTATATTTTCTATGAAAACTGCCTTTAGAGGGGAATATACAATACATGGTTATTCTTACGGAAAAGGAGAAAAGTCAGCCTGTATAGTAGGAGCGATGAGGGGAAATGAATATCAGCAGCTCTATATATGCTCTTTGCTTGCCCGTAAGCTGTCAGAGATAGAATCCCAGGGGGATATAGTTTCAGGTAAGGAGATTCTGCTTATTCCCACTCTTAATTACAGCTCTATGAATGCAAAAAAAACAAAATGGATATCTGATGATTCTGATATTAACAGGGCATTTCCCGGTAATCACAAGGGGCCCGCAACCAGCAGGATTGCAGCCACAATTTTTGATTTGGTTGATAAATATGCCTATGGAATACAGTTTCCAAGCTTCTATCTCTCAGGAGAGTCAATACCTCATGTCAGAATGATGGAGACAGGAAAAGAGAGTGCCAGTCTTGCTAATCTTTTTGGTATGCCATATGTACTTACCGGTATGAACAGGGCATTTGATCAGGTTACCTTGAATTATAATTGGCAAATCGGGGGAACACAGGCATTTTCCCTCTATTCATCAACAACAGAACGGATTGATGATGACAGTGCAAAAATGACTGTTGCTTCGGTATTGCGTTTTTTGACAAGAATGGGTATTATTAGATACGAAAGTCATGGCGGATATATATCAACTGTTTTGAAGGAGCAGGAATTAGTTTCTGTACGGGCTGACGAAGCCGGCTTTTTCAGGAAGATAGTCGGCATTAATCAGGAAGTACACAGAGGACAGGTTCTGGCAGAGATTGTTAATCCTATGGATGGTAACATTAAGACACAGATAATAGCACCTACTGATGGAATAACATTTTTTGCACAGGATTCGCCTACTGTATTTCAGAATGTAGTAGCATATAAAATAATAAGGCGTATGCACAAATAAGTAATTGTTTATAAGGATTCAATAATATACATTTGCCAAGGAGGATAAAACATGAGCAAGGTTAGGAGAATCTATGTTGAAAAAAAGGATGCCTATGCAGTTAGGGCAAAAGATCTTAAGCAGCAGATAAAGGATTATCTGGGCATTAAAGCCGATGAGGTAAGAGAGCTCGTCAGATATGATATTGAGGGCGTCTCAGATGAGACCTATAGAAAGGCAAAAGTTACTGTTTTTTCAGAGCCCCCTATTGATGTGGTTTATGAAGAGAGCTTTCCTGTTAAGGAAAATGAGACTTTTTTTTCCATGGAGTATCTTCCTGGACAGTTTGACCAGAGAGCAGATTCTGCCCAGCAGTGTGTCAAGCTGCTTAATGAGAATGAAGATCCTGTTATTAAATCAGCCACAACATATGTAATTGCAGGAAATATAAGAGAAGAACAGCTTGAAGCGATAAAGGAATATGTTGTCAATCCTGTTGATTCTAGAATAACCGATGAAGCCAAGCCGGATACTCTTATAACTGAATTTGAAGAGCCAAAGGATGTAATTATATTTGATGGCTTTAAGGATATGAAGGAGGGAGAGCTTAAGAATCTGTTTGATTCTTTGGGTCTGGCTATGACCTTTAAGGATTTTCTCCATATACAGAACTATTTTAAGAATGAAGAAAACAGAGACCCTTCGATGACAGAAATCAGGGTGCTTGACACATATTGGTCAGATCATTGCCGTCATACTACATTTTCCACAGAGCTTACCAATGTATCCTTTGACGAAGGATATTACAGCAGCATGATTTCAGATACATATAACAAATATTTGGATGCAACAAAGGTTATATATAAAGATAGAAATGACAAATTTGTATGCCTTATGGATATTGCCCTTATGGCTATGAAGGAGCTTAGGGCGGCCGGAAAGCTGGAGGATATGGAGGTTTCAGACGAGATAAATGCCTGTTCCATAGTTGTTCCTGTTGAGATTGACAATAAAACAGAGGAATGGCTTATCAGCTTCAAAAATGAGACTCATAACCATCCTACAGAGATAGAGCCGTTTGGTGGAGCGGCAACCTGCCTTGGAGGTGCCATAAGAGATCCGCTTTCGGGAAGAGCCTATGTATATCAGGCTATGCGTGTCACAGGTGCGGCAGATCCTACTGTGTCATTGAAGGATACTTTGAAGGGCAAGCTTCCACAAAGAAAAATAGTTAAAGTAGCTGCAGCCGGCTACAGTTCCTATGGAAATCAGATAGGCCTGGCAACAGGACATGTAAGCGAGATTTATCATCCTGACTATGTGGCAAAAAGGATGGAAATCGGTGCAGTGATGGGTGCTGCTCCAAGGCGTGCCGTAAAGAGACTTAATTCTGATCCGGGAGATATAATCATTCTTCTTGGAGGACGTACAGGACGTGATGGTTGTGGCGGAGCTACCGGCTCATCAAAGGCTCATACAGAAAATTCTATTGAAACCTGTGGTGCTGAGGTTCAAAAGGGTAATCCTCCAACAGAAAGAAAAATCCAGAGACTCTTCAGAAGAGAAGAGGTGGCATCTCTAATAAAGAAGTGTAATGATTTTGGTGCCGGCGGAGTATCGGTAGCAATCGGTGAGCTGGCTGATGGGCTGAGGATAGATCTGGATAAGGTTCCAAAGAAATATGCCGGACTGGATGGAACTGAACTGGCTATATCCGAATCACAGGAGAGAATGGCTATTGTCATTGACCCTAAGGATGTTGATACAATGATGAGATATGCAAAAGAGGAAAATCTTGAGGCTGTTTGTGTGGCTTATGTTACCAAGGAGCCAAGACTTATCCTGAGCTGGAGAGGTAAAGAAATAGTTAATCTTTCCCGGGCATTCCTTGATACAAACGGAGCTCATCAGGAAACAGCGGTTAAGGTTGAAATGCCGGATGAGAAAAAACCTTATTTTAAAAATATTAAAGATATAAAGAATGTTAAAGCATTATGGCTTGATACCCTTTCTGACTTGAATGTCTGTTCCCAGAAGGGACTTGTTGAAATGTTTGACTCTTCCATAGGTGCAGGCTCGGTAACAATGCCATATGGTGGAAAATATCAGATGTCTCCAACACAGACAATGATAGCAAAGCTTCCGGTACTGAAAGGAAAGACCAATACCGTAACCATGATGAGCTATGGACTGGATCCATATCTTTCATCCTGGAGTCCTTATCACGGCGCGATATATGCGGTTCTTCATTCGGTTGCAAAAATAGCTGCTTCAGGAGGAGATGTAAGCAAAATAAGACTTACCTTCCAGGAATACTTTGAAAGGCTTGGAACTGATCCATACAGATGGGGCAAGCCTCTTGCTGCTTTGCTTGGAGCCTATGATGTACAGATGGGACTTTCGTTGCCATCTATAGGCGGTAAGGATTCTATGTCAGGCTCCTTTAACGATATAGATGTTCCTCCGACATTATGCTCATTTGCAGTTGATGTAGCTGATTATATGGATGTAGTTACTACAGAGCTTAAGGAGCCGGGAAATATTCTCCTTAAGATAGATATTAAAAAGGATAAATATGATAAGCCTATATATGAGGATGTGCTTAACACATACGCATTATTGCTGAAGGATGTAAAAGCAGGGAAAATAGAATCCGCATATGCTGTGGGATTTGGCGGAATAATTGAGGCTGTAAGCAAAATGGCTTTCGGTAACAGACTTGGAGTAGATATACTTGATGGAGTTTCCGAAGATGAGCTGACTGCAAGAGATTATGGTTCAATAATAATTGAAGTTACAAGAGATAATATGAATTCTATTATGGTTCCTTGCAGGCATATTGGCAATGTAACAGACAGACCATTCTTTACCTACAAGGATAATATGATTTCCATGGATGAGGCTGTTGAAGCGTGGACTTGTACACTTGAAAAGGTATTTCCTACAACCTCAGGTGTCGAGAATACTGAAATAAATACCGGACTGTATGATGGAAAAACTATTTTGGTAGCGAAAAATAAGGTGGCAACGCCTAAGGTATTTATTCCCGTATTCCCTGGTACAAACTGTGAATATGATTCACAAAAAGCCTTTGAAAATGCCGGAGCCCAGGTTAATACAATAGTATTCAAAAACCAGAATGCCCAGGATATAAGAGATTCTGTTGAAGAATTTTCCAAGGCAATAAGGGAAAGCCAGATTATTATGTTCCCGGGTGGATTTTCAGCCGGTGATGAACCGGATGGTTCGGGCAAATTCATAGCAACAGCCTTTAGAAATGCAAAAATTTCGGAAGAGGTCATGAAGCTTTTAAATGAGAGAGACGGATTAGCCCTTGGCATATGTAATGGTTTCCAGGCACTTATTAAGCTTGGACTGGTTCCTTATGGCGATATAAGACCACAAACAGAGGATTCTCCAACTCTTGCCATGAACAGTATAGGAAGACATCAATCCAAGATGGTATATACAAAGGTAGTATCAAATAAGAGTCCATGGCTTAAGAAGGCCAGTCTGGGAGGAGTTTATACAGTTCCAATATCACATGGCGAAGGAAGGTTTGTAGCAGGAAAGGAGTGGATTGATAAGCTCTTTGCCAATGGACAGGTTGCAACCCAGTATGTAGATATGGACGGAAATCCTACCATGGATGAATATTACAATGTCAATGGCTCATATTGTGCAATAGAAGGCATAACAAGTCCTGACGGAAGAATTTTAGGTAAAATGGCCCATTCGGAACGTAAGGGGGCAGCAGTGGCTGTTAATATTTATGGAGAGCAGGATCAGAAAATATTTGAATCGGGAGTTGAGTATTTCAAATAAAGCATAATCCGTTAGGGCTTGTATCTTCAGACATTCATGAATATAATATAAATTCTATCAATAACACTTTTCGGGACGGCTTTTGCCGTCTCGTTTTATTAATAAATGCTTTAGTGATACTATATTGAATAGGAAATTAAAGAACTGCAGATATTCGAGAAAAAAAGCTTAGTGATTAAAATAAAATGTAGTAGAATATGGAGTTTTATAGTATAATATGCAATATATAAATATACAGGTGAAAAAATGAAGAAGAATACAGAAAAAACTAATGTAATGCGGATTTTAGACCAGCATAAAATTGAATATACAAGTTACAATTATGTTGACACTAAAGCTGTAAGTGGTGTGGAGGTTGCAAAGGCATTGGGAGAAGACGAAGCCTTAGCATATAAAACCCTGGTTACTGTAGGTCAGTCAAAAAAGCATTATGTTTTTATGATACCGGTTGCCAGAGAGCTGGATTTGAAGAAAGCTGCAAAGGTCACAGGAGAAAAAAGTATTGAGATGATAAAATCAAAGGAGCTTTTGCCACTTACAGGATATATTCATGGAGGATGCTCTCCTATTGGAATGAAAAAACAGTTTGATACCATACTTGATATATCTGCCAGGCAGCATGAAAAGATATTTTTCAGTGGTGGAAGAATAGGCTTTCAGGTGCAGACAGCACCGGGTAATCTGGAAAAGCTTATAGGATTAAGGTATGAGGATGTAACTGTAGACTGAGTATATTAATGGCGAGAGGAGATAAGAATTGAATGTTAATGTACAGTGCTGTGGCCTTGTGCTGCTGCTTGTTATGTTATATTTTTATGAAAAACGCAGAAAGCTTGATTTGTATACCGAGATTGCATTCAGGCATTTGTTTTATACTATAACAATTAATATTTCTCTTGATATTTTGTCTATTGTTGCACTGGATTATCATGGACTTATTAAGGAGTGGATTGTGGAAATGGTATGTAAAACATACCTGGTAACCATAATTTTAACGGCTTTTATGGGTGTATTCTATGTAATAACAGATATATACAAGAAAAATAAAACCTTCTATATAACTCTTTATGTTTATCTGGCATTGACAATACTAGGTATAGCTTTGGTTTATATTCTGCCTGTTTACAAGCATTATGATGAACAGAATCCATACACCTACGGACCCGGAGTAATAGCTACATATGTAATATGTATTTTGCTGCTGTTATTTGTAGTAGCTGTGCTATGCATAAAAAAGAAAAACATGGACATAAGGAGATGGGAAGCTGTATGCATCTGGATGTTGCTGTGGATTGGAGCTGCAATAATACAGTTTATGTTTAATGAATTGCTGTTGGTTGGATTTGCAGGAACCATAGGAGTAATAATAATTTATCTTAAGCTTGAAAACCCTGAGATGAATTATGATAAAAGTACAGGCTTTTTCAGTCAGGATGCCTTCCTTGAATATACGGGACAGCTTTTGAAAAATGATACTGCATTTTCTGTACTGGATATTATATTTCCAAGTCCTTTAGGCTCTGATGAATTAGAATATGGTGAAGATGAGATAGGAAACGAGGTTATAGAGTTTTTTAATTCTCTGGGTGATTTGTTTCTCTTTGTTAAGGATGAAGATGAGATTTTGCTTGTTATTGATGAAAAACAGGATTATGAGGTATATATTAATCTTATCAGGAACCGTTTTACATATGGCTGGGGAATGGATGGAAATATCTATATAACTCCGGAATACATATATATGCCAAGGGGGAATATTGCAAAAAATCATAAAAACCTGCAGCAGATATTGAGATATTCCAGAATGCATTGCAAGAGCGAGCTTGATGATGGAATGATTGTCATTTCCGATAAGGTTATAGAAAATATGTATCAGGAAAAGCGGATTAAATCCATGATCTTTGATGCCATAGAAAACGATAGGATAGAGGTATTTTATCAGCCCATATTTTCAATAAAGGAAAGTAAATTTACGTCGGCAGAGGCACTTGTCCGTATTATAACAGAGGATGGAAGAGTGATTTCTCCGGGTACCTTCATTGCCATTGCGGAAAAAAATGGTATAGTGATGAAAATCGGAGATATAGTATTTGAAAAGGTTTGCGCCTTTATCAGGGATAACGCACCTGCTCAGTATGGACTTGAATATATTGAGGTTAATCTCTCTGTTGTTCAATGTAATTATGAGCATCTGGGAGACAGCCTTATCAATACCATGGAAAAATATGACGTAAAGCCTGGAAATATTAATTTTGAGATTACCGAATCCGTTTTTGAGAATAAGAGGGACATTATCTTATCTAATATCAGACAGTTGATTGATTACGGTGTAAGCTTTTCTCTGGATGATTTTGGAACAGGACAGTCAAATCTTAATTATATTGTTGATATGCCTGTTGAGATTGTAAAATTTGATAAAAACATGACAAATTCATATTTTGAAAATGGTAAAGCCAGATATGTTATGGATGCTGCAATGCATATGATTCAAGGCTTAAAGCTGAAGATAGTATCAGAGGGCGTAGAAACTGAAAAACAGTTTGATACAATGAAGAATCTGGGTATAAATTATATTCAGGGATATTATTTTTCAAAACCTCTACCTGAAAATTACTTTCTGGATTATCTGAAGGAACACAATCTTAAAAACAACAGTGTAAATGATTAAAAATACTAATATAATAATTTTACTTGACAAATTCATGTAATGAGTTAAAATATAACAGTGTTATATAACACTGTTATATTTTTTGAAAAAAGAAAATTAGGTGTGCAGGAGTGCCATGTCAACAAAAGCAGAAGATACAAATAAGAATATATTAAATACAGCCAGAAAGCATTTTTTGAGAGACGGGTTAACAGGAGCATCTTTAAGAAATATTGTTAGAGATGCCGGACTTACGACAGGAGCTTTTTACAAATACTATCCCACAAAAGAGTCACTTTTTGATGCACTTACGGATCCGTATATGGAACACATATATCAGATCTACGATCAGATAGTTGAGAATTTTGAACAGCTTTCTGCACGGGAACAGACAAGAAATATGTCGGATATGTCAAGTGATGGGATGAACCGGATGATTGATTATATCTATGATCATTATGATAACTTCAGACTGCTGCTAAAATGCGGAGATAGTGGAAAATATGAGTTATTCATACATAATATGGTTGACCGGGAAATGAAATCCGGTATGAAATATGTAGCAAAAATGAAAAAGGAAGGCATAGAAATACCGGTTATAGATGAAAGCCTTATTCACATGATTTACACCGGATTTTTCTCATCCATATTTCAAATCATTGAGCATGATATAGATAAGGAAACTGCAAAGAAAAATGTCCGACAGCTCCGTGAATTCAACACAGGCGGCTGGGAACGATTGTGGAATGTTAAATTCTAGGGTGATAATTTAGGTGGCTGATGCCAATATGCCACCTGTTTTATTATAGAATAGTTAGCAATAACTAACGAAAAATGTAGTAAGGAGTGAGTAATAGTGAAAGAAAAGAAAAAGTCAGCAGTCAGCTGGGTACTGACATGGGCCGGACAGAAAAAAAGTGCCTACGTGTGGAGTGTATTACTGGCAATAGGAAATGTTATATTTAAGCTTCTTCCGTACTTTGTGATTGCGAATGTGGTGAGGATGTTTTTAGATGGCGAAAAGGATTTTGAAAAATATCTGAAGAAGGCGATATTGATTGCCTTGTTTTTTGTAATTGCAGAATTGCTTCATTCGCTTTCTACGGCACTGTCACATAAAGCAACCTTTACAGTACTTGCAAATATAAGAAAAGCATGCTGTGATAAGCTGGCAGGGGTGCCTCTCGGATATGTGAAGGATACACCGTCGGGTACTTTTAAAAATATCATGGTAGAAAGAATTGACAGTATTGAGACAACGCTTGCCCATATTGTGCCTGAATTTACCTCAAATCTGCTTGCCCCGGTTACCATATTGGTCTATTTCTTCTTAATAGACTGGCGTCTGGCACTCTGGTCTATGCTCCCGGTTGTAATCGGACTTTTATCATACTTTGGAATGATGCTGGATTATAAACCCAGCTTTGAGAAAACTGTTAAGACAACAAAGGACCTGAATGATGCGGCGGTGGAGTATATTGATGGAATAGAGGTTATAAAGGCTTTTGGAAAGACAGAAAGCTCTTATGCAAAATTTACAAAAGCAGCAATGGCATATGCAGATTCTTTTATTTCTTGGATGAAGCGATGCTCAATATTTCATGCATTATTGATGGTGGTTACACCATATACGCTTCTTACGGTATTGCCTTTTGGTGCACATTTTGTATCCGATGGAACACTTACAATTTCTGATTTTGTCATTTGTGTGATTCTCTCTCTTGGAATAGTAGGACCATTGATTACAGTAGGTGCTTACACAGATGACCTTGGAAAAATCGGAGTTATTGTCGGAGAAGTTACCCAAATCCTGGAGCAGCCTGAGTTAAAACGCCCTGAAAAGAGTGAAAGAGCGCCAAAAGATAATTCTGTTACCCTTGAACATGTAAAATTTGGTTATCAGAACAAGGAAATCCTGCATGGAGTGGATATGGAACTAAAAACAGGGACTATAAATGCTCTGGTAGGACCTTCCGGAAGTGGAAAGTCAACTATTGCTAAGCTGATTGCATCGCTGTGGGATGTGGATTCAGGCAGCATTAAAATTGGTGGGGTTAATGTGAAGGAAATGGCACTTGCAGACTTTAATCAGCAAGTTGCGTACGTTGCACAGGATAATTATCTGTTTAACGAGACGGTTCGCGAGAACATCAGACAGGGTAACCCGGATGCAACCGATGAGCAGGTGATTGAGGTTACAAAAAAAAGCGGATGTTATGAATTTATCATGCAGCTGGATAAGGGGTTTGATACCATAGTAGGAGGTGCAGGAGGTCATTTATCCGGAGGCGAGAGACAACGTATCTCTATTGCGAGAGCAATGCTGAAGGATGCACCTATAATAATTCTTGATGAGGCAACTGCCTATACTGATCCGGAGAATGAAGCTATTTTACAAAAATCCATTGCAAAGCTGGTAGCCGGAAAGACTTTGATTGTCATAGCACACAGACTTTCTACTGTCAAGGACAGCGATCAGATATTTGTGGTAAATGATGGAGCTGTAACAGCGCATGGCACACATGAGCAGCTTCTGGTGTCATGCCCGCTCTATAAAGAAATGTGGAATGCACACATTTCAGTTAAAGATACCGTAAAGGAGGGCAAGTGATATGTTTGAGATTCTGTCAAAATTCTTTCGATTTTCAGGAAAAGAAAACGGTAATAAATTTAAGCTTTCAATGGTCATTGGTATATTAGAGGCACTGGCTTCAGCAATGAAGATACCGGCTATTATGTACATATTAATCGGTTTAACGGAAGAAAAATCCATAGAAAAGTATATTGGCGGATCCGTAGCCATTATGGTCGTTGCAATTGTGATTGATGTACTTTGTAAGAGATATTCTACAGTGCTTCAGACAGAAGGCGGATATAATGCAAGTGCTTTTATGAGAATAAAAATTGCAGAGCATCTCCGCTATCTTCCTATGGGATATTTCAATTCCAGCAGTGTAGGAGAAATATCATCCGTTACAACTAATACAATGGAAACACTTGGAGATGTAGCCACAAGAGTGGTTATGCTGACAACACAGGGAATGCTGGAAACTTCAATGATTATCCTTATGTTGTTTGTGTTTGACTGGAGAATAGGACTGATATCTGCAGCAGGAGTAATGATATTCTTTGTTGTAAACGCCATGATGCAAAATGCAGGAAAAAAAGATTCTGAAAAAAAGGTTATATGTGATACAGAACTCATAAGTCAGATTATGGAATATCTTCAGGGAATATCAGAAGTAAAATCATATAATCTGATTGGGGAAAAGACAAAAAGATTAAATGATGCAAACGATGCATGTGCAAGGATTAATACAAATATGGAGATGGTATTTGTTCCATATCATTTTTTGCAAAGTGCGATAACTAAAATTACAGGAGCTGTAATCGTTGCTTTTAGCGCATATTTTTATATCAATGGAAGCATGAGTGCGGTCTATGCCATAGGCATGACAATCTCGGCATTTTTGCTATATGCGAGTCTGGAATGTGCGGGAAACTATTCATCATTACTGCATGTGGTAAGTGTGTGTGTAGACAAAGCAAATGCGATATTAGAGCTTGATACCATGGATATCGACGGAAGTGATATACAGCCGGAAAACTATGATATAAAACTTTCGGATGTAACATTTTCTTATGATAAGCGAAAGATTATTGATGGTATATCACTCTCAATCCCGGAAAAAACAACCACAGCAATCGTTGGCCCGTCAGGTGGAGGAAAATCAACGCTTTGCAATCTGATTGCAAGATTTTGGGATGTGGATTCGGGAGAAGTTACTCTTGGAGGCGTAAATGTAAAAGATTATAGTATGAACAGCCTTATGAGTAATTTTGCATTTGTATTCCAGTCTGTATATCTTTTTGCAGACACAATTGAAAATAATATTAAGTTCGGGCGTCAGGACGCAAGTCATGAGGAAGTGGTGGAAGCTGCAAAGAAGGCTTGCTGTCATCAATTTATAAGTAAGCTTCCGGATGGATATAACACTGTGATTGGTGAGGGTGGAGCCACTCTCTCAGGCGGTGAAAAACAACGTATATCCATTGCCCGGGCTATTATGAAGGATGCACCAATCATTATTCTTGATGAAGCAACGGCAAATGTAGATCCCGAAAATGAGAAAGAGCTTGTGGAAGCCATGGATGCATTGACAAAGGAAAAAACAATTATAATGATAGCACACAGACTGAAGACAGTCCGCAATGCGGATCAGATAGTTGTAGTAGAGAAAGGAAAGATTGCGCAAAAAGGAACCCATGAGCAGCTTATGGAACAGGAGGGCATTTATAAGAGATTTGTGGATGCGAGGGAGGAGGCAGTAAGTTGGAAACTGGCACGAGAAGATGTATGATTATGGCAAAGTCATAATGCCGGGTATATCAAATAATGAAATTCAACGTATCAGGTCATGCTCCTGAAGCAGTTGGAAGAAAAAGAACCACTGCCGGATAAGGAGTAAGACCAGGTGACATGGGTAAGAATTGCCAATCAGCACAGTGTGATTGCAGAGGAGATTATTTTGAAGGAACTGATCTATATTTAACAAAGTTGAAGATTGGAGTTGAGGATTGAACAGGTAATTGGACGGATTGTAAATGCAGATTATTGATGTATAAAACTTTTTACATGAAATATAACAGTTATTATATAAAGGAGAAAGTATATGCCACCAAAAGTTAAAACAACAAAAGAAATGATTATAAATGCTGCGTTTGAAATCACGAGAAAAATAGGAATTGATGCAGTAAATGCAAAAAGTGTAGCGAACTATCTTAAGTGTTCCACACAACCTGTTATGTATAATTTTGCAACAATTGAAGAATTAAAGCTGACAGTTTTTGATAAAGCATTTACTTATATGAAAGAGCAGGTTGTTTTTCCGAAAGGGAAAAGGAGCGAATACCCAATGAGAGAGATTGGGTTAGACTATATTTCATTTGCAAGAAGAGAGCCGAATTTATTCAAATTACTGTTTGAATCCTCTTATTCCGAAAGATGTCCGGTGGATGATCTTGGTGTTGATCTGGATTTTCAGCCGGTAATAGAAGCATTTGCAAAGTTTCTTAATACCAGTGTGGAGGAAGCAAGAGCAGAATGGCTGATACAGGTTTTATGAATGTGACGGCAGACGGATGATCAGACTTAAACTTTGATAATGAGGCTTCTGTTATTGTAGGTGTTATGTTTATTGCCTGCTCGTTTAGGACAGTAGTCATAGAGAAGTTTTCAGAAAACATTGTAAAACAGGTACAGCAAGCTAAATTAT
>ERZ808267.130-NODE-130-length-32263-cov-3.998541_pt1 | contig 32263 bp, 29 predicted proteins | sample MGYA00521241_ERZ808267 | MGnify/ENA primary metagenome ERZ808267 (study PRJEB31516, sample SAMN03275592) | gut metagenome | biome: mammalia-associated habitat; material: feces | host: Papio cynocephalus | place: Kenya | collected 2012-07-19 ...
TATGAATCTTAAACGGCTCCAGGCCATTTTCTTTCAGCACCTCAGCCGATGGACGCCATTCACCTTTGTAGTGGACCTTTCCCTCACCGATCATGCAAAGAGCCATGTGAGCAAGTTGAACCAAGTCCCCACTCGCGCCAACACTGCCATGCTGAGGAATAAATGGGAATATGTTATTGTCGATCATTCCGACCAAAAGCCGCACGAGATCCGGATGAACTCCGGAACGGGCCTGAAGGAATGTACCAAGGCGTGCAATCATTGCAGCTTTCACATACACGTCATCCAAAGGTTGTCCAGCTCCAGTAGAATGGCTTCGAATGATGTTGTACTGAAGGTCTTTCAAATACTTGTCGTCAACCCTCCACTGAGCCATCGGGCCGAACCCGGTATTGATTCCATAGATAACTTTCTCAGAGGCAAACTCTTCCAAAAATTTATAGCTAGCCTCGACATCGGCCATTGGAAGATCTTTCAAAAATATTTTCTTATCATTGAAAATGACTTCCTCAGCCCATTCCAAACTGAGCGTGCGATTTCCACCCATGATCATGCTTTCCTATTTTGATTCAACTATCAATCAGGTTTAATTAAGATTACAAATTTACCAAATTAATTGTTAATTGCCCAAAATGCTGAAAAAAGTGGGGATGACTATAAAAAATAGCCATCCCCACATATTTTCTATTTAAAAATCAGAAAGAATAACGTACTCCGATACCCAAAGAGAACGGTCCATCTCCCCGAAGTCCTCCGTCACCGAACATCAGTCTCGGACGGAAATCTACTGAGAGTTGGAGTGGGAACCAGAAGGTGTACTCTAGTCCTACGTTACCGACAAAGCCAGCATAAACCGTCTTTTCGTCGTCATCATTATCCCACACGGCAAAACTAGCTCCAGGGCCAGCATAGAATCCCCATTTGCCTTTAGGAGTCCAATCAGGCTGGACAATCATGAAGTTGTAAATTCCATCTACATGGAAGTCACTTGTACTAAATCCATTGTCAAGTCCCAAACCAAATTCGAGAAAGTCTGGGCCTCCGAAAACATAATTTTCAAAACTGATGTCGATGCCGTAGTTGCCGAGACGTCCTCCGAGTGATTTAGGCTGAGCGAACGCAATCGTTGCTGAGCCAATAAGAATCGCAAGGGCCAATAATGCCTTTTTCATAATCATTAAAATTAGTTAATCCTATGTACAGGCCACTAAATTCTACAAAAACTATACTAAACCAGAGAATCCCATGAAAGCCATAGCGAGGATCCCGACAGTAATAAGGGCAATTGGAATGCCTTTGAAAGGCTTAGGGACATCATTCAAATCCAAATGTTCGCGAAGTCCTGCAAACAGAATGAGAGCCATTCCATAGCCGACTGCGGTCGCAAATGCATAAACCACGGACTCTCCGAGATTAAGCATGTGAGCTGGACCTCCAAAAGCAAATTCTTTTGTCACCACATTAAGAGCGACACCTAAAACTGCACAATTAGTGGTAATCAGCGGCAGAAATATTCCAAGAGCCTGATATAGAGACGGACTGATCTTCTTCAACACGATTTCGACCATCTGGACAAGAGCCGCAATCACAAGAATGAAAGCGATTGTCTGGAGAAATTGAAGATCGAAAGCAACCAAAAGATATTGATTGATGAGATAGGTCACCAACGTCGCCAAAGTGATCACGAAGCACACGGCTCCGGCCATTCCAGTGGCAGTTGAAATCTTATTGGAAACTCCCAAGAACGGACATGTGCCCAAAAATTGGGCGAGCATAACGTTATTGACGAATATCGCCGAGATTATAATGAGGAAATATTCCATAACTAATTCTTTTTAGCGATTTTGTTGAACAAGACCATAAGGTAACCAAGAGCAAGGAACGCTCCCGGAGCCATCACGAACACCAAGAGTCCGTCACCAGTGATGAACTTGAATCCAAAAACGGATCCGCTTCCAAGGATCTCGCGGACAATTCCGAGAACCGTCAAGGAAAGGGTAAAGCCGCATCCGATTCCAAGTCCGTCAAGGGCAGAGTCAAGAATGCCGTTTTTGTTGGCGAACGCCTCTGCACGTCCGAGAACGATACAGTTCACCACAATAAGCGGAATGAACAAGCCTAGAGTAGCATACATAGCTGGGGTGTAGGCTTGCATAGCAAACTGGAGAATAGTCACGAATGTTGCGATAACCACGATATAGACAGGGATGTGCACTTTGTCAGGCACGACTGGCGCAATCGCTGAGATGGCGATGTTGGAAAGCACCAAGACAAAAAGTGTGGCAAGACCCATGCTCAGACCATTGATAGCAGAGGTAGTGGTAGCCAACGTAGGACACATACCCAAAAGCAGTACAAAAGTAGGATTTTCCTTTAGAAAACCTTTAGTAAACAGATTCAATTTATTGCTGCTCATAGCCTATTCTCCTTTTATTGAATTTATAGCCTTGACGGCATTGTCAATAGCCAATGCATAAGCTCTAGAAGTAATTGTGGAAGCAGTGATTGCGTCCACATCACCCCCGTCTTTTTTGACGGTCAGACTTTTGGACACCGGATCGAAGTTCTTGAACTGGTTCATGAATTTCTCATCGGTGTTGCACTTGGCACCAAGTCCCGGAGTCTCATTGTGTGACAGGACGGATGTGTTATAGACAACTCCATCAGCAGTGATGCCGACCATTAGGACAAGTGGGCCACCGAAACCAACTGTGGTAGACTTCACAGCGTAAGCCACAGGAGCACCGTCCTTGGTGCTGACATAATATTCAGAATCCTGTCCACCGACCTCGATCGGTTTGGACTCGGAGAGCTCGCCCCCTTCAGGAAGCACGGCTCCGATTGATGCCTTAAGGATGTCCGCGTTGGCCTTTGCGATTGGCTCGGCTGTAAGGGCATACATTCCACCCAAAAGAGCTGAACAAATCAGGCTGACAACAGTCAGACAAACTACCATTGTGGTAAGATTAGATTTTACTGCCATAGTCTATGCCCTCCCGTATTTTTTCTGATGGAACCACCTATTTAGGAGCGGAACAGTTGAGTTCATTATAAGTATAGCAAAACTAACTCCTTCAGGGTATGAGCCAAAGTATCTGATCATCAGAGTAATGAAACCGATTCCAACACCGAAGACAATTCCACCTTTCGTGCTCATCGGAGATGTCACATAGTCGGTCGCCATAAAGCATGAGCCAAGAAGAAGACCACCGGTGAGGAGGTTGAAGAGCGGCCCTGTGAATTGACTTGGGTCAACTAGCCAGAAGATGGTCGAGACTACAGCCACAGTTCCAAGAATAGAAAGTGTAATCCACGGCTTGATGACCTTACGTACCAGCAAATAAATAAAACCAATCAGAATCGCTATTGCACTTGCCTCACCTGCTGAGCCTCCGATGTTAGCAAACAGCATCTGCGAAGCAGTGAAACCATTCTGAGCAATTAACTCGGATGCGGAAAGGCCTTTCATAAGCCCTTCGTTGATGATACCCAGAGGTGTAGCACCTGTGATGGCATCTGCTCCGAAAAGACCGCTAGGAATAACCCAATTAGTCATGAAGGTCGGGAATGAGATGAGCAGGAACACACGCCCCACTAGAGCAGGGTTGAAGACATTTTGTCCCAGCCCACCGAAAGTCATCTTAGCGATACCGATGGCAACAACAGCTCCGATGAAGACTACCCACCAAGGAGTCGTGGCTGGAAGGTTCAAAGCCAGCAGGATGCCAGTCACTACAGCTGACCAGTCCCCAATAGTTGACGGAGCCTTAAGTAAATATTTTGTGATTAAATACTCTAGCACCACGCAGGAGATGACACTGACTGCCAAAACCAACAGTTCAGCAAGGCCGTAGAACACGGCTGAAACCAAAACAGCAGGAATCAAGGCAATCACGACATCCCTCATCAAGACCGATGTCGTTGTCTTGGAATGGAGGTGTGGAGACGGAGAAACCAATAATCTTTCCATATTCTTAAACAGTTTTTGCTTTTGCGGCCTCAGCAGCAGCCTTTGCGGCAGCAGCGCGAGCCTTCATTATTCCCATAACCTGTCCCCTTGCCATACTAATTATGTCCAAAAGCGGAATGTAGGAAGGGCAGGTGTACAGACAACATCCGCACTGAATGCAATCTTGAACAGCATTCGCCTCCAATTCATCCGTGTTTCCAGCCTTGGCAAGGCGATAGAGCAAGAACGGTTCAAGCCCCATCGGACAAGCGTCAGCACATTTTCCGCATCGGATGCAGTGGCCTTCCGGATGCCTCTTAGTCTGTTCTGCTGTAAGGAAAAGCAGGGCTCCGGTACCTTTTAGGGTAGAAGCATCAAGATTGGCGATGGCTTTCCCCATCATCGGACCACCACTGATGATCTTTGCTGCATTCTCCGGAATCCCTCCTAGGTAATCTACGATGTAGCGCAATGGTGTTCCCACTCTAACCAAAAGATTCGCCTGCTTAGGGAAGCATTCACCGGTAACAGTTACCGAATTGTCAATCAATGGCTTGTTCTTCTGCACAGCCTCATAGACAGCCAAAGCAGTGGCGACATTCTGAACGACAGCACCCACATCAATAGGCAATCCACCAGACTTCACTTGACGGTGCATCACAGCATCAATCAGCTGCTTCTCACCTCCCTCAGGGTATTTCTTCATCAAAGGAAGAACTTCGATACCATTGAATTTACTTGATTTACCCTTAAGCTCTGCGAGTACTTTTTGAATATGCTCGATCGCCTCCGGCTTGTTGTCCTCAATTGCGATTGTGGCACTCTCAACTCCGAGTGCTTGTTTAATCAACGCTGTGCCGACAACTACCTGCTCTCCTTTTTCAAGAAGGGTACGGAAATCGGATGTCAAGTACGGCTCACATTCGCAGCCATTAATAATCAGCATCTCGCATTTTTTGCCTGGAGGCGGCATAAGCTTGACATGTGTCGGGAAAGTGGCTCCTCCAAGTCCGACAACTCCACCTAAACGGATTTTTTCGATGATAGCCTTTCCATCTTCTGGAATGTCAATCACCAGAGCATCCGTTCTGTCAATTCCCTCGGCCCATTCATCTCCTTCCACAGCAATCTCCACATAAGTCTGAACATTACCGGAGAGATCCTTGCGCGGCCCTATTGACTTTACGGTACCTGAAACGGAAGAATGAATAAAAGCGGAAACGAATCCACCCGGCTCAGCGATAGGTTGGCCTACCTTAACCTTGTCACCGACGGCAACAATAGGCTTTGCAGGAGCTCCAATGTGCTGAGCAAGGGAAATATACACGGTCTGAGGCAGTGGAAGAGCCTCGATGGCGCAGTCGCGTGAAATCTTGGCGTCGTTAGGATGAACGCCTCCGATTGAAAAAGTTCTATTAGCCATTGTTCTGTTCCTCCTTCTTTACGGCTGCCGCAGCTGCCTCTCTTGCCTTTTTCTGACGTTCCTGGACACGAGCCTTTACAGCTTCTTTGTCCAAAGGTTTAGGGAAATTCACTCCGATAATCGCTCCCGTTGGGCACATAGCCTCACACTCACGGCAAAGTTTGCACTTAGTGAAATCAATGTAAGCGACATTGTTCTCAACCGTGATGGCATCATGGGTGCAGGTCTTGGCGCAAATTCCGCAGCCGATGCAGCCTGCCGAGCAGGCTTTCTTGACAGCAGGTCCTTTTTCTTTGTTCACACAAGACACGTACATCCTCATACCACGAGGCCCCTTAGCCCTAAGCTCAATGATGGACTTAGGACAAGCCTTCACACAAGCACCGCAAGCCGTACATTTCTCTTGATCCACAACCGGAAGACCGGTCTCAGGATTCATCGAAAGTGCTCCGAATTGGCACGCAGCCACGCAGTCTCCACAACCGAGACAGCCAAAAGAGCAGCCCGTGTCCCCAGAATAGAGGGCAGCCTTAACCTTGCAAGAGGCCGTGCCATCATATTCATTGATTCTTGGTCTGGCAGAGCAAGTGCCTCCACAGCGCACCACGGCCACCATCGGTGCCTTTTCCTTGACCTCGTAGCCAAGGATTGCAGCGACCTTTTTCATCGTCTCGTTGCCTCCGACCGGACAATAGTTGTTGTCCAAATTCGGAGCTTTCACCGCAGCCTCCGCAAATGCGTGACAGCCTGCGAAACCGCAACCACCACAATTTGCGCCCGGCATTGCCTTTTCGACCTCCTCAATGCGCGGATCCTCCTCAACCTTGAAGCGCTGCGCAACAAGGTAAAGGGCCAACGCAAGCAAGAGGCCGAGGCCCGTGATGACTGCAATGGTCCAAATGATTGTTGTTGTCATAAAGCCAAATAATAATTACTTTCCAATATAAAACACATAACCTTCCGCAAGACGATCCCTGCAGAGATAAAGTGCAAAATAATATACTGCAATTCCCCCGACAGAAACCAGCCCGCAGGTCAGCTCAGCGAGTCCAATCCGCGACAAAGATAATACTAAAATCAGTAATATCATCAAAGGAATCACATAAGAAAATAGGACGGCCTTGAGTCCCATTTTTTTTGCAAGGCAAACATCTACCTCTTGACCTACAGAATAGGTTTGCCCATCGTACACTGGGACCTCAATTATTTTGTTTTTAGACTCAGATGCACCGCAAAGTCCCGCAGCATGGCACGCAGAGCAAGCCGATTCCGACACTATCCGAACCGAAACGACATTTTTGCCCACAGACACAATTTTACCCTTATGAGAAACTACACCAGTTGCCATGTCCTTGTCACTCTACTATTGACGAAAAAGGATTCTTCAACTCCGACCAAGAATGCAAACGCCCTTGAACTTGACCGACTTTCAAAGGAGCAGAAAACCAGACAGGGATTCTGTTATCATCATCCGAAAACCATCCGAAGAGATCCGACTCTCCGGAAAACACCTCTCCAGAAACCACCTCGAAACTAAATTTCAGGCATCGAACCGTACCAACATCCAGAACTCTCTTGTTTTCTTTTCCTAAGTATCTGAAATGCAATGTATAGACATCATCATCAACAGCAAATGTCATTGGATAGTCCGTCCCTTCCTTAAGTTTAGTAACATCCACATTACGAAGAACATAGTACATCAAAGGGATGTCATAGGTGCATTTATCCAATGGCAGAGTTGCAGAGAACTCGCCCTTTCTTGAATTGCTCAACGAGGCACTAATGTGCTCATTACCCGGAGTATGATCGTAAGAATACAAATTAGTACAAGTATATTTGCCCTCCTTAGCGAAACGGGTAAATTTCATAGGCCTCATCCCATCACGAGTAAACCATGAATCCAATTCTTCTTTAACCCTAAAGAATTTCTCATAGAATTTTTGTGTCTTCCCAGTAAGGGAAGCATGGAATACCTTTTTACCATTCAAAATCGTAGTGTCAACCTTCAGTGTGGCTTGCGCAACATCGGCATTGACGATGCCCCATTTGTAGTGAAGGGTAAAAACCAACTTCTCTCCTCCTTTGAACGCTAGATTCTTTTCCTCAAGTTTTTTGACAGGGATGCACTTCCCTTCTTCGGAAGCAGACAATGCGGTTGAAGCAAAAAACAAAATAGCGGCAAAGGCGCTGAATAGTCTTGGTAGGTTCATCAGAAGTCAGGATTATTATCAAATTCATTGTTCATCGTCGAGTTCATCGCTGAGCCAATGGATTCTGCCTTGGCGGCAAGGGTGTCTCCAGGCTCCACAAAACGAACCTGCTCTGCCTTGAAGAGCATGTCAATGTCACAGACTTCTCCATTACGGTGCTTTGCGATGATGATTTGAGTCGTCTCCTTCCCATCAGGTGTCTCACCAAGTCCAACATAATCAGGACGATGAATGAATATCACCATGTCAGCATCCTGCTCAATAGAGCCAGACTCACGGAGATCACTAAGCTGAGGCTTCCCGCTACCTCCAGTCCTCTTGACAGCGTCACGGGACAACTGTGACAGGGCAATGATCGGAACGTTAAGTTCCTTAGCGGTAGCCTTCAATGTTCTAGAAATAGCAGCCACCTCCTGCTCTCGCATTCCGCGCAGTTCGGCTGGTCCCTGCATCAGCTGAAGGTAATCGACAATCACGAGACGGACATCCTTGGCCTTCACCAAACGCTTAATTTTGGTCCTAAATTCCATCAGAGGAATGCTAGGAGTATCGTCAATGTAAAGCGGAGCCTTTGAGAGGTTAGCCAGCCTAGTCTCAAGCTGTTGCCAGTCCCATGGGTCCAATTTGGTTCCACCTTTGAGTTTGTCAGCTGACAGACCAGACTCAGTCGTCATAAGCCTCATAACCAACTGAAGGGCAGACATTTCCAAGGAGAACACAGCCACCGGCATGTGATAATCCACTGCTGCGTTCCTAGCCAAATTCAAAGCGAAAGCCGTTTTTCCTACGGAAGGACGGGCGGCAAGGATGATCAAATCGGATTTCTGCCAGCCTCTTGTGACACGATCCAAAGACGGGAAACCAGACGGAACACCACTAAGGCCACCAGAAGCGTTCTGGTTCTTCTCCACCTCCCTCATCGCCTCATTTATCACCGAGCCAACTTCCTTGATGTCGTTCTTCACACTGCTCTGGATGGCACTGTAAATCCTTGACTGAGACTCATCAATCAAGAGATCCACATTCACTGAATCATCGTAGGCTTCTTTGAGAATCTGGTAAGACGCGGTGATCAGTTCCCTCTGGATGTTCTTTTGCTTGAGAATGCGGACATAGTACTCAATGTGAGCCGCAGCTCCGACTTTCTCAGACAATCCAGCAAGGGCAACAGGGCCACCGATGGCCTCTAGGTTGCCTTTTTCCCGGAGCTTTGTGCTAACAGTAACAATGTCAACAGACACATGCTCGTTCACGAGCTCGGTCATCGCTTCAAAGATCATCCTATGGCGGGGATCGTAGAAGCAGGATGCAGTAAGCTCCTCAAGCGCGGTGTCCACGGATGAGGGCTCAATCAGCATGGCTCCTAGGACAGCCTCTTCGACTTCAAGAGCTTGAGGCGGTTTGTTTCCCATCTCAAGCCCAAGTGTGTCAAGATTGACTGGCCTCGCCTTCTTTTTGGTTGTCTTTCCTGGCTGGTCAGGCATGTTTTCAGATGATGTTAGCGGGTCTATTCAAAGTCAGGGTTGACAATGATTCTGCCGCAATGCTCACAGATAATCAATTTCTTATTGGAAGCAATGTCAACGAGACGCTGAGGAGTAATTGTGTTGAAACAACCTCCACAAGAATCTCCGTTGTAAACGGAAACCACAGCAAGATGATTGTGAACACTGGCACGAATGCGATCGTAGGCACTCATTGTCCTTGGATCGATCTTCTTGGCGCACTCTTCTCTGACTGAACGGAGTTTCTTTTCCTCCTTTGAAGTCGATTCCACGATGTTCTCTAGTTCCTCTTTCTTGGCCTTGAGGTCATCCGTTCTGACAGCAATGTAGTCCTTCAAAGACTCGATGTCCTCCTTCTTCTCAAGGATAGCCGACTTTGTGTCGTTGATGTTCTTCTGTGCAATCTGGCGAAGAAGGCCCTGATTCTCAATTTCCTTGTTGATCGAGTCATACTCGCGGCTGTTCGAAATGTCGTTCAACTGCTTCTGATACTTCTCAATCTGAGCATCACAGTCCACGATGTTCTGCCTATTCTCCGCTATGGTCTGATTGTAAGCCTCTATGACAGCACTATCCTGTGCCTGTCGTGCTTTCAAATCGGTTATTTCATTCTCAAGAGCCTCGACTTCCGATGGGAGCTCTCCGCGCATCTGCATGATCTTGTCTATCGCGGAGTCAGCCTCCTGCAAAGCGTAGAGTGTCTTAAGTTTTTCCTCTACACTAATCTCAGAGTCTGCGAAATTCTTCTGAAGAGAGACAAAGGTCTCCCTCTGGTCTATCGGGGTCTCGACTTTCTTGATTTTTTTAGTTGCCATATAGCTATTTGACTAATAATAATGTACCGGATTACTTGTCACCAGTTTCACACTGGTACGGATTGCAAAGTTAGGAAATTTTTTCTTTAACAGAGAAAATAAAATGTTCACAATCTCCACTTCTCCTTCGAAATGGCCTATATCCATGACCATAAAATCCTTAGTTGTGAAGAAATGATGGTATGAGATGTCACCGCAAAGGTAAGCCTGAGCTCCAAGGCTCTTTGCCACATCAATCAGAGATGCACCAGAGCCTCCGCACATAGCCACCTTTGAAATTTGTACGTCTGGAATGCGGGAGCAACGGGCAACCTTAAGATTAAAGCAAGACTTGACATATTCAATGAACTTTTCCCCGCCCATCGCCTCCGGAAGATCGCCTATCGCTCCCAGGCCATAGCCATTGGGATCTTCGTCCAATATTCCAATATTCTCCAGTCCCAACCTTTCCGCCATAGCACCGCTCACCCCTGACAGCACTTTGTCAGCAGTCGTGTGAGCTGCATAGACAGCTATTCCGGCTGACACCGCCTTCATCACTGCCAATCCAGTCGGATCATCGGGCGAAATCTTTTTCAATCCTCCGAATATCAAAGGATGGTGAGTTACTATCATGCCTGCGCCACATTCAACAGCTTCATCCACGAGTTCAGGAGTGCAGTCAAAGCCCAAAAGGACCCCGTGGACATCTTGCTCAGGAGATCCAATTATGAGCCCGCTGTTGTCCCAACTTTCTTGAATTGATAGAGGTGCAAAGGTCTCTAGAACATGGGAAATTTCCTTTACCTTCATATTCATAAGGATTTTTTAACTTCCACCAACTGTCGGCGTATCTCCTTAAGGCTGTCCAAAGCCTTCACGCGCCCGTCCACGGTTTTCCTGTCCGCAGCCATCTTCTTAGCCGCCCCCTCAAGGGTCAATCCCTGCTCCTTGACTAGCAGATGAATCTGCTTGAGACAGTCCAAGTCCTCAGCCGTAAAGAGTCGATTGCCTTTTGCATTTCTCTTAGGCTTGATGTACTTTGGAAACGAATTGGACCAGAATCTCACTAACGACGTACTTTCGCCAAGAATCTCTGCCGCTTCTCCGATGGTATAATACAACTTTTCCATTATATTCAAAATAAATAAATTAATCCATTGATTGACCAGTGTTTACAGACATAAACAGCATTCCCATGTAGTCATCAGGGGTAACTGAGGCGAAAAGATAATTGAGAGGATCCATCCGCAATGTGTCTTTCAACACTTCATAGTGGAGATGTGGGGCAAAAGAGTTGCCGGACATCCCTACCTGACCGATAACCTGACCACGTTTCACCTTTTGGCCCTTCGTCACACGTGTGTTCTCAAGATGGGCATAGCGAGTCAAATAGCCTTCAGCATGCTCTATAGACACCACGTTCCCCAATCCCTTTGAAGAATGAACAACTTCCTTAACCACTCCGTCTGCCGCAGCTCTTACGGTCTCACCCTGTTGTGAGATCAAGTCCAACCCTCCATGGAAAGCCTTGACCTTATAAAACGGGTTAATCCTTTCACCGACAGAAGCACCAGTTCTTGCATAAGAGAAGCCACTGATTGGGTTCGTCATAGGAGGAAGGCAAGATGAACTGTCTGACAACACAGTCATAATTCTATTGAAGTTGTCCTCTACCCTTTTAGAGATTCTACTCAAAGTGTCCAACTTAGCACTGGAGAAACCGACAATCAGACCATCAGGAATCGAATCCACATCGGACAATAGTCCTCCAGAATAAATTGTACCTAAATCAGGTGCATCGGAATTAAACAATCGGTGGTAGATCTCATTATCCTTGGCTTTCAAACCTTCAAGGACTTCTCCCACCAGAGCCTCCCTGTCAGCCATGTCCTTGTACATTTGCCTATAAATCTGATTCTGACGTTTGAGAGCGCGTTCGGAATCCGTACTAATCACGAATGAGAAGACAAAATAATAGACAACCGCCAAGGATGCCGTGACAAGGAAGTACTTCGCTGCCTTCCCAAGAATCGTCCACACCGAATGAGTCACCTTGCGGAATTCCATCCGGGTTTTATCGAACTCATACTTTGCCCTCATGTGCACTTCCCCCTTTCTTAACGACTTCTGACGCTAAAACTGCGACGCATAGGAGAAGAAGACGTCATTGACTCTCTTTCCCTCATTTTGACCATAGCGGAATATTCATCAACGGGCATTGACATGTCTAGATAATTCGCTGGGTTGACCTTTTGCCCTTTATAGACCACTTCATAATGAAGGTGAGGGCCGCTGGAACGTCCTGATTTGCCGCTGTCAGCTATATAATCTCCCCTCTTGACTTTCATTCCTTCAATCACTTTAACCGAATTAAGGTGGGCATAGATTGTCTTATAGCCGAAGCCGTGGTCGATCGTTACGGAATTGCCATAGCCGAAAAACTCAAACTTGACCGATTCGACCACTCCATCGCCGGTAGCATAGACAGGGTTGCCAATCTTCATCGCGAAATCGAGCCCGGTGTGCATCTTTGCACTTCCTGTAAACGGATCGGACCTGTAGCCGAACCGACTGGAGAGCCTGTACTTTGACGGATCAGGGTTGATTGGAGGGATTGCAGGAATGCAAGACACCATGTCTCCCGCGGTCTTAGAGACTGACGTCACCTCATCAAATGACTTGCTTTGGACATAGGTCTGTCTCGTCAGCCGATCGAGTCTGAGGGCCGTGTTCTTAAGCCTATCGTCAGATTCAAGTCCATTAAGGAACTCGTACTTATCAACTCCTCCAATGCCGGCATCACGAACTCCAGCAGGAATCTCATTCATTCCGAATATTGATCTGTAAATGTCGTCATCCCTGACACGAAGGGCATCCAACGTCTCCGCATAACGGTCAAGCTTGGTGTTCATCAGATCTATCTTTGCATCCCAACGGGCATGTTCAGCCTTAAGAAAAACGGTTTTGGGAAGATCATAGCCGAGAACCGATGTGAACAGCCAAATATACAAGATAGCCATGGCCACACTGCCTGCAAACAAAAGCAACCCCTTGAAGACTTTCGACTTCAAGGAGACTTCCTTAATCTCGTACAATAAGGTCTCCGGATTGAGAATATACTTTCCCATAATCTACAAATATACCCTTTTTTGCGATATATCCCGAAAAATGTTATAATTTTGCCAATTCCGTGCCTTTTCGGAAACTTTTTTCGTAAGGAAACGGGAGAATATTCATGAATTAATTGATTTTTAGATATGTACACCTCCAAAGAGATTCGACAGCAATTTTTGGACTTTTTTGCATCCAAGGGCCACACGGTCGTACCATCCGCACCTATGGTGATCAAGAATGACCCGACGCTCATGTTCACCAACGCTGGTATGAACCAGTTCAAGGACATCTTCCTTGGAAACACCGTGCCTAAGATGAAAAGGGCGACAGATTCGCAAAAGTGCCTTAGGGTCAGCGGCAAGCACAATGACCTTGAGGCCGTGGGACATGATGGAAGACACCACACGATGTTCGAGATGCTGGGAAATTGGAGTTTTGGTGACTACTTTAAAACCGAGGCGATCAGTTGGGCATGGGAACTATTGACCGAAGTTTATAAGATTGACAAATCGAAACTCTACGCCACGGTGTTTGAAGGCTCGGCAGAAGATGGCACAGGGCTAGATGAAGAAGCAAAACAGGCTTGGCTAAAGTTTATGCCGGAGGACCACATCCTTCTGGGCAACAAGCACGACAACTTCTGGGAGATGGGAGACACCGGACCTTGCGGTCCTTGCAGCGAGATCCACATCGACTTGCGACCAGACGAGGAGATTGCCAAGATTCCTGGAAAAGATCTAGTCAACACTGACAATGATCAGGTCATCGAGATTTGGAACCTTGTGTTTATGCAGTACAACCGCAAGGCTAATGGTTCGCTTGAACCTCTTCCTGCCAAGAATATCGACACCGGGATGGGTTTCGAGAGGCTCTGCATGGTGCTTCAGGGCAAGACCAGCAACTATGACACGGACTTATTCTCCGGAATAATCCGCATGATTGAGGATCTCTCCGGCCACAAATACCACGAGAGTGAAAAGACCGAGGTCGCCATGAGAGTGATTGCAGATCATATTAGGGCGATAGCATTCTCGATTGCTGACGGCCAGTTGCCCTCCAACGTAAAAGCTGGTTATGTCATTAGAAGAATCCTGCGTCGCGCTGTGCGCTACGGCTACACATTCCTCGGTTTCGATGAGCCGTTCCTCTGCTCACTGATTCCACAGCTTGTAGCGGACATGGGCGAGGCCTATCCAGAACTCAGAAACCAGCAGAAACTCATCGAGAGCGTGATCCGAGAGGAAGAGATGTCTTTCCTCAGGACTCTCGACCGTGGAATCAAGTTGATGGATGATTACATTGCCAAGAACGCTGCCACAAAAACCATCCCTGGAGAGGACGCTTTCATACTCTATGACACCTACGGATTCCCGATCGACCTTACAGAGCTGATTGCCTCGGAGAAAGGCTACACAGTTGACATGGATGGTTTCAGCAAGGAGCTCCAAAAGCAGAAAGACAGAGCGCGCAACGCCACAGCCAATGAGTTCGGAGACTGGACTGTCTATCATGATGGCGAGGAAGAGGCTTTCCTAGGCTACGACAACCTTGAACTCACCGGTGTCAAGCTCCTTAAGCAGCGCACCGTCAAGCAGAAGAACAAGACGATGTTCCAGTTGGTTTTTGACCGCACTCCGTTCTACGCTGAAATGGGAGGACAAGTTGGAGACACAGGAGTCATCATCTCCCAGAGCGGAGAGGAGATCAAGATCCTCAACACTGTCAAAGAGAACAACCTTACAATCCACATAGCGGAGAGGATTCCGACTGGTTGCGAGGAGACCTTCACATTGAAGGTTGACGAGGAGCGCAGGCTAAAAATCACAGCCAACCACACAGCGACACATCTTCTGGATTTCGCTCTTAGAGAGGCTCTTGGAACACACATTGAGCAGAAGGGATCGTTCGTTGGTCCAGACTATTTCCGATTCGACTTCTCGCATTTCGCAAAAGTTACTGATGAGGAACTGAGGAAAGTGGAGCATAGGGTCAACCAGTTGATCCGTGCTGACTATCCGCTTGAAGAAAAGAGGGACGCTACGATGGATGAAGCTAAGGCCATGGGAGCTATCGCGCTCTTCGGAGAAAAATACGGAGATCGGGTACGCGTCATAAAATTCGGTGACTCAATCGAACTTTGTGGTGGAACCCACGCCAAATCGACAGGTCGCATCGGGTTCTTCAAGATTGTATCTGAGTCAGCCATTGCAGCTGGTGTGCGCAGGATCGAGGCAGTGACCGGAGAGGCCGCTGAGGAGATTCTCGACACGCTCACAGACACCCTCAAGGGCATACGAACCATGTTCAACAACGCCCCTGACGTGGCTGCCGCAGTGGCCAAACTCATAAGCGAAAATTCTGACGCTAAGAAGAAGATTGAGGAATATGCCAAAGAAAAGGCAGCCTCGTTTGCCAAAGTGATCTCAGAGAACGCTGAAGAAATCAATGGAATAAAAGTTGTTAGATTCAGCCGGGATGTTGACCCATCGATGCTTCGTGAGGCCGCTTCAATCCTTCAGAAAGAAGTTGAGAACTTCGCTCTTGCAGCAGCATTCTGCCACGAAGGCAAACCTCAGCTTGTGTTGATGTACTCCAACGACCTTATCGTTTCAGGGCACAATGCCGCAAAGGACATCCGGGAAGCTGCGAAACTCATCCAAGGCGGTGGCGGTGGACAGCCGACTCTCGCCACTGCGGGAGGAAGGAATATTGATGGACTCCAAGCCGCGCTGGACAAGATGGTAGAGATCATCACGGCATAGACGGCAACATATTCTTTAATATATTCATAAAACAACGCATCGGGGATGAAGAAGATTGACAGATTCATACTGACCTCATTCATAGGACCATTCTTTATGATCCTGCTTGTGGTCATCTTCATCCTTATGATGCAGTTCCTGTGGGTTTACATCGACGAGTTGGTCGGTAAAGGCTTGAGTTTGGGCATAGTGGCAGAGTTCCTCTTCTGGGGAAGCTGCACCGTGCTGCCGCTGGCGCTGCCGCTAGCTACCTTGCTCGCATCCATGATGACCATCGGGAATATGGGCGAGAATAACGAGCTGATAGCCCTTAAGGCTGCGGGTGTGTCCGTCCTACGGGTTATGCTGCCGATACTCATCGCATCGTTTTTCATCAGCATCGGTACATTTTTCGTCATCAATAATCTTGTTCCGGTCTCCTACAATGAGATATTCACTCTTAGGGATGACATCGGCAAGACTAAGGATGAGATCAAAATCCCTTCCGGAACGTTCTACGATGGAGTGGATGGCTATGTTCTTAGGGTCGGGAGTCGGAACAATAAGACCGGAATGATGAACGATGTGATGCTCTACGACCATCACGGAAGAGGCAACACTCGTCTCACTCTCGCGGACTCGGCCATCATGAAGATGTCCAAGGATAAGTCCTACCTGACCTTCAAGATGTACCATGGGACCAATTACCAGGAGACAAACGAGAAGAACTACAGGGACACTTCTCTCCAACTTCAAAAAATTGACTTCTCCAAGCAGGAGATGGTCATCGCACTCCAGAACTATGCGTTCCAGAAATCGGACAGCGCACGGTACGGAGATCAGGTCAAGGCTCTTCCTTTGGAAAAGCTACGTACCCAGAAAGATTCCCTTGAAGCCCAGAGAGACAGTACCAAGTCCCAGCAGCTTTTCAGCACTGCAGCCTCCTACGTCTTCACTCTGCACAAACAGTTGGACACCACTTCCTGTGGAATTACCAAGAATTTCAGCGACCCAGAGTTCCTCAGTTTCAAGGACGAACGTTCTTTGTCACAGGCTCTAGAAAACGCTGCTGACAATGCTAGGCAACTCAAATCCAATCTCGAAAACTACGAGTTCGGTGCATTCGACTACACGGTTCGCCTACGTTGGACAGCCCTTGAGTTCCTAAGGCGCTATGGTCAGGCTCTCGCATGCTTCATTATGTTTTTCATAGGGGCACCGTTAGGAGCCTTGATTAGGAAAGGAGGCATCGGAGTCTCCGCTATCGTGTCCTTGCTGTTCTTCGTTCTATACTGGATTGTAGACATTACCGGAGTTAAACTGGCAAGAGATGGCAGCATAAGCACCTTTGTGGGGGCATTTGCGTCAGCACTGATTCTGCTACCGATAGGATTGTTCCTGACATGGAAAGCAATCCACGACACGGACATCTCAAACATGGACAGCATTAAGAACTGGTGGAGAAAAGCAAAAAGTGCTATGGCAGGAATATTCAAGAAGACGAGAATTGTGTACATGGGTACACCGGAATTTGCCGTTTCACCACTTAAAGCTCTGTTGGACAATAAGTACAACATTGTCGGAGTGGTAACAGTGGCGGACAAACCTAGCGGACGTGGCCAAAAAGTGAATGAAAGCGCTGTCAAGAAGTTTGCAGTCGAGCATGGGATTCCTGTGCTCCAGCCTGCCAAACTGAAGGATCCTGAGTTCCTAAAACAACTCAAGGCATTGAAGGCAGACCTCTTCATCGTGGTGGCTTTCCGAATGCTTCCGGAAGAAGTATGGGGAATGCCTAAACTCGGTACATTTAACCTGCATGCCGCGCTACTGCCTCAGTATCGTGGAGCCGCCCCAATCAATTGGGCTGTGATTAACGGAGAGACCAGGACCGGAGCCACGACGTTCATGATTGACAAGGACATAGACACCGGAGGAATCATCTTACGCCAAGGAATTAACATTTCCGACACTGACACCGCAGGAGATATCCATGACAAATTGATGGAGATTGGAGCTGATCTGATTGTCCAAACCACACAAGGAATTATAGAGCATAATGTGGACACACGTGTCCAAAGAAGCTTCATCCAAGGCTCCGAGGTTCTCAAGCCTGCACCTAAGTTGTCGCGTGAGTTATGCCACATTGACTGGAACGACTCTACAAAGCAGATTTACAATCTCATACGGGGTTTGAGCCCTTATCCGACAGCGTTCACCGAACTCGTCAAGGAAGGCGGTGTTCCAGCCCAGTTGAAGATATTTTCCGCTGAAAAGGTCTCAGCTTCCGCACTTGCTGGCGCGCTTCGACAAGCTCAGCGACCGGCTGGGATGGCCGCTGAGCCTGCCGAAGCGACCGTGGTTCGGCAAAGCTCACCAACCCTCGAAACGGCCATCCCTGGCAGAATCATAACTGACGGCAAAACCTATCTGTTCATCACCACCGCTGACGGAGCCATCTCCCTTAAAGACGTGCAGATAGCTGGAAAGAAGAGAATGGACATCAAGGCCTTCCTCGCAGGATTCCGTGAGCCGGAGACCTACACCACTACCGCTGGCACATCCAAGGCCGAGATAGCCAAAACGAGAGCCTAATGGAAGCAGTAATCATCTGCAAAGGCGACTTCCCGAAAAAGGAATATCCCCGTGAACTTCTCCGAAGAGCGGATGTCATCATCTGCTGCGATGGAGCATTGGAGGCGTTCCTCCGAAACCGCGACAAGATATTCAAAGGCCATCGTGACCCGGATATCATCATCGGTGACATGGACTCCCTTCCCAAGAAATTGCTGAAGGAATATTCCAGCATCTCTGTAAGGGAGGAGGAGCAGGAGACCAACGACCAGACTAAGGCGTTCCGTTACCTTCTGAAGCATTGGCCGGAAGTAAAGACTGTACATGTTTTGGGCGCGACAGGTAAACGGGAGGCTCACACTATCGGCAACCTTGGACAAATTATGGAATATGCCAGGCTTTATGCAGCGAGCGGCAATCCTGCTGAAGACGAAGTCTATGTAGATGTCGTGTCCGATTACTCCACGGCTTTCGCTCTGACTGATTCATGTGAACTGTTTGTCGGAGAAGGCAGGGCCGTGTCCATTTTCAGTCCAGATAATTCCCTGAACATCAAATCAGAAGGCCTAGTCTGGCAGACAAGTAGAGTAGTTTTCGACAACTGGTGGCAGGCCACACTCAACCGCGCCTCCTCCGATGTCGTCAAGCTGACATTCTCCCATAAGTCTATTGCGCTCGTCATTCTTGACTAGTAGCCCAAGGACGATAATAACGTATTCCTCAAACATAATTCCAGAATTTTTCGCTATTTTTACGCACATTTTGGCTTACAACACTATGCTCCGAAAAATTAGAATCACTTTGACAGCTATTTGCTTCGTGGCGATAACGCTGCTGTTTCTGGACTTCACCGGAACCTTGCATCTATGGTTCGGCTGGCTAGCAAAGATTCAGTTCTTGCCAGCGGTATTGGCTCTAAATGTTGCTGTAGTGGCGATTCTTCTGATTCTCACATTGATCTTCGGTAGAATCTATTGCTCAGTAATCTGCCCTTTGGGCGTGTTCCAAGATTGCGTCTCGAACATCAGCTCACGAAGGAAAGGCAAAAAAGCAAGGTTCTCATATTCAAGAGAAAAGAAATGGCTCCGCTATGGGATGCTGGTGTTATTTGTCGTCACCCTAGTAGCCGGGCTTAACTCTATAGCTGTGCTTCTGGCACCTTATAGCGCCTACGGACGGATGGTACAGAGCCTGCTCGCTCCGATTTGGCAGTGGGGCAACAATCTACTCGCATGGATTGCCGAGAAACAGAACAGTTATGCCTTCGTGACCAAGGAGGTTTGGCTAAAGAGTCTACCTACTCTGATCATTGCCGGAGCGACATTCATCATTGTGGTGGTGCTTGCATGGAGAAACGGCAGAACATATTGCAACACAGTCTGTCCAGTCGGGACAGTCTTAAGTTTCTTCTCACGGTTCGCGATGTTCCGCCCGATGATTGACAAGTCCAAGTGCCGGAGTTGCCATGCGTGCGAGAAGAAATGCAAAGCCGCTTGCATAGATGTTGACAATCAGAAGATTGACTATAGCCGATGTGTAGATTGCTTTGACTGCATTAATTCATGCCGGTTGGGAGCGCTTAAGTATCGTTTTGCATGGGGTAAAACGGGCGCTTCGACAGGCTCAGCGACCGTGGTTCGACAGGGCTCACCTACCAACGATGCGACTGACAAGGGAAGAAGAGCATTTCTCGTTGGCGGAGCAGCTGTCATCGGTGGCTCAATGCTGTCATCACTGCCTCTGAAGGCCGAAGATGAGATAAAAGACAAGAAACGTGACGGAGGTTTCGCGGAGATCATTCCTAAGAAGTCTCCAAAAAGAAAGAATCCAGTCACTCCGTTCGGCTCGAAAAGCATTGAACATTTCTACCAGCATTGCACGGCATGCCAGCTTTGTGTTACAGTCTGCCCTAACAATGTACTGAGACCATCTTCAAAACTTGATCACCTGATGCAGCCGGAGATGTCTTTCGAGAAAGGTTACTGCCGCCCAGAGTGCGTCAAGTGCTCAGAGGTTTGCCCGACCGGAGCAATCTTGAAGATCACCCCAGAAGAGAAAACCAACTGGAAGGTCGGGACTGCAAGCGTTGACTATGACCTCTGTGTGGTTAACCGGGACGGAGTCCATTGCGGCAACTGCGCCCGCCACTGCCCTGTAGGAGCCATCAAGATGGTTAAAAAGAATCCAGAAGACGAGAAGAGTCTCAGAATACCATCAGTCAACGAGGAAAAGTGCATCGGCTGCGGAGCCTGCGAGAACCTCTGCCCGTCCCGCCCGATTAGTGCCATCACTGTCAATGGCTACAAAGTTCATCACAACGTTTAACCGGTCACGAGACAGACTTTCGAAGGGAACAACCTTCTAAAGTGAATATGTCTCATCAAATTCTATGAATATGAAAGAGAATATTAACAGAAGAGAATTTCTCAAAAGGGCCGGTACAGGCACAGCTGCCGTGGGAGCAGTGGCTCTTGCCGGAGCATGCGCACCTAAGAAGACAGCCGAGACTATCCTAGAGGATAGCGCCAAGGATGACGTTCTAGAAAGTGGGAAAATGGAGATGCGCGAGAATCCAGGCAATGGCGACATGGTTTCGCTTCTTGGATATGGATGCATGCGTTTCACGATGAAGAAAGATGAAAACGGCAAGGACATCGTGGATCAAGAAAACGCCAACAAACTGATTGATTATGCTTTAGCTCACGGTGTAAACTACTACGACACTTCCCCTGTCTATCTTCAGGGATTGTCCGAAGAGGCCGTTGGCAATGCCCTTAGCAGGCATCCAAGAAACTCCTACTACATCGCTACGAAGCTGTCCAACTTCAGTGATCATTCCAGAGCAGCATCTCAGAAACTGTACAACGACTCATTCGAATACCTCCAGACAGACTATCTGGACTACTACTTGCTTCACTCTCTCGGTCGTGGAGGCCTTGAGGCTTTCGATGACCGGTTCGTGAACAATGGAATGATGGATTTACTCCAGGCTGACCGAGAAAAAGGCAAGATACGCCAACTTGGCCTTTCATTCCATGGGAACCAGCAGCAGTTCGATGAATTGTTGAAACTTCACGACAAGTACCACTGGGACTTCGTGCAGATTCAGATGAACTACTTCGATTGGAAACACGCTGACGGACAGCGCAATGTCAACGCTGAATACTTGTACGATGAGCTAGACAAGAGAGAGATCCCAATTGTGATCATGGAGCCACTTCAAGGTGGTCGTCTAGCTAATCCTGCGGAAAGCGTGGTGAATAGGCTCAAAGAACGTGATCCAAAGGCTTCTCTGGCATCTTGGGCATTCAGGTTCGTGGGTTCCTACCCAAGAATCCTGACAGTGCTAAGTGGGATGGTCTATCAAGAGCATCTTGAGGACAATCTTCGCACTTTCAAGGACTTCAAGTACCTGACGGACGAAGAGAAGGAGTTTCTCGGCACCGAAATAGCGGGCATCATGGCCAGCTTCCCTACCATCAACTGCAACGACTGCAAGTACTGCATGCCTTGCCCTTACGGGGTTGACATTCCGGGAATATTCAAACATTACAACGAGTGCGTCAACGAAGGTGAGATCGCCCAGAGTACAGAGCAAGAGAATTACCGCAAACTCCGCCGAGCCTACCTTGTTAGTTACGACCGTGCCATCCCGACCGTACGCCAGGCCAGCCACTGCATCGGCTGCAAACAATGCATTGAGCATTGCCCTCAAAGCATCTCGATTCCTCGTGAGCTACGTCGCATCGAAGCCTACGTTGAGAAACTCAAACGCAACACGCTGTAAAAATATTCGTCACGGACGCTGAATATTCAAAGGTTTTGATTATCTTTGCAATCCTTTCGACAACGAAGGTCATTTGGAGAGATGCTCGAGTGGCTGAAGAGGCACGCCTGGAAAGCGTGTGGCCTCCAAAAGGGGCTCGCGAGTTCGAATCTCGCTCTCTCCGCGTCTAAAATAATAGGAGGTGACTTTTGAGCCACCTCTTATTTTTATCCTTTCTTTTGGATCTATTCACCGAAATGGCAAGCATTAATTTGCTACAGCGAAATAGATTTCGTAACTTTGTTATCCGTTATGAAGTACGGATTCGACAACGAGAAGTATCTGCGGATACAATCAGAACACATCAAGGAACGCATAGCCCAATTCGGAGACAAGCTCTATCTTGAGCTTGGGGGCAAATTGTTTGACGACTATCACGCAAGCAGGGTTCTGCCGGGATTCCAGCCGGACAGCAAACTCCGTATGCTCCAGCAGCTCAGCGACTGCGCGGAGATCGTCATTGTCATCAGCGCCAACGACATCGAGAAGAACAAGATGCGAGCTGACTACGGCATTACCTACGACATGGACGTCCTACGCCTTCGCACTGAATTTCAGAACAGAGGCTTCCTTGTCAGCAGCGTTGTGATCACGCACTTCAACGGCCAGTCCAGCGCCAAGGCGTACAAGGCTAAGCTCAAGAAAATGGGCATCAAGGCCTACTACCACTACACGATAGAAGGCTATCCGAATAACGTGGCTCTGATTGATTCCGAGGAGGGCTACGGGAGAAACGACTATGTCCAGACCTCCCGCCCACTTGTCATCGTGACGGCTCCAGGACCTGGCAGCGGAAAGATGGCTGTCTGCCTGAGCCAACTCTACCACGAGCACAAAAAAGGGATCGCGGCCGGCTACGCCAAGTTCGAAACGTTCCCCGTCTGGAACCTTCCTTTGAAGCATCCGGTCAACATAGCCTACGAGGCCGCCACGGCAGACCTTAATGATGTGAATATGATCGATCCTTTCCATCTGGAGGCCTACGGCAAGACTGCGATCAACTACAACAGGGACATCGAGATATTCCCGGTGCTGAACGCCCTCTTCGAAGGAATCTACGGAGAAAACCCGTACAAGTCCCCTACCGACATGGGTGTGAATATGGTTGGGTACTGCATCAGTGATGACGATGTCTGCTGCAAAGCCGCCAACGATGAAATCATCCGTAGGTACTTCTCCGCCCTCGACCAAATGGCTGACGGAGAGGACAATGAGAGCGAGGTCGGAAAAATCGCCCTCCTCCTCAAACAGGCACGCATAACCACTGAATATCGACGCGTCACAGTCGCAGCAAAACAACGTGAGGCCACTGCGGGGAATCCATCTGCTGCAATCGAATTGTCAGATGGCACAATCATCAGTGCCGAGACATCAGACCTCCTCGGACCTTGCGCTGCCCTACTCTTAAAGGCCACAAAGCACCTCGCTGGTATCGAAAGCGATGTTAAACTGATACCCGGAAGGCTTATCGAGCCTATTCAAAAAACGAAAGTCACCTATCTCCACGGCAACAATCCTCGCCTTCACACAGACGAAGTCCTGATTGCTCTTTCCGTCCTAAGTCCCGATGATGAGAATTGCCGCAAGGCTCTTGACACCCTTCCACTTCTGAAAGGCTGCCAAGTACATTCCACCGTTCTGTTGAGTGACATTGACAAGAAAGTCTTCAAAAAACTGGGTGTTGATCTCACTTGCGAGCCGGTACATGAAAGACATTGAACAAATCCTTCGCTTTAATATTCAATATTTTGCTGAACGCTTGCATTATTCAATGAAACTTTCTATATTTGGCCGAAGCCAGAAAGAGGATACTATTCTGACATAATCAACCAATTTAACTTTTGTTCCTAAAATGAATTTTTGTCCAAATTGTGGTATGAGAATCCAGCCCGGATCCACCCACTGCCCTAATTGCGGAATGCCTTTGCAGCAAACGCAGTACTACTCTCCTGATCCGAATTTCCGTTCTGTTCAAGACAAAGAGAACAGATGGCTAATCACCTTGCTCCTATGCATTTTTGTGGGAGCTTGGGGCATCCATAGGTTCTACACTGGCAACACAGTCACCGGTATAATTATGCTCCTTACCCTTGGCGGCTGCGGTATCTGGGTTCTGATTGATTTGATCATGATTGTCTGCAACTCCTACGTTGATGGTGACGGCCAGCATTTGAAATAACCGCAGCGGATTAGATTATGACAAGAATGCTTGGAGTCATCGGACCTTGGCAGATCATCATAATCTTAGCCATCATAGGAATAATCTGCTTAATATTTTACTGTATATTCAAACCCCATCAAGTCATGAATTATTGTCCCAAATGCAAAAATCCAGTTTCTGACGAAGCCTCTTTTTGTCCTTACTGTGGATGCCAATTAACTCAAAACCAATCACAACAGTACGGTCAGGCACAGCAATACGGCCAATCACAACAGTACGGTCAATCCCAGCAGTATGGTCAGGCACAGTACGGACAACAGCAGCAGTACGGCCAGCCTCAGTACGGTCAGGCTCAGGGCTACTACAACAACCAATCACAAAGCTACAATCAAGCCGGAGGCTACGGTCAGGGCCAGCAATATGATGGTCAATCCCAAAGTTACGGCCAAATGCAGAATCCGAACACATGTCCCAACACCTACTTGGTGTTCGCTATCCTTGTGACTATTTTCTGCTGCCTCCCATTCGGAATTGTAGGCATCGTGAAAGCCAGCAACGTCTCCAAGGCGTTTATCAGTGGAGACTACGTTGGAGCCGAATTGGCTAGTAAGCAGGCTAAGACATGGAGCATAGTCGGTCTTTGCTGCGGTCTTCTTGTTTACATCGCCTACATCGTATTCTTGATAGTCAGCGGTGCCGCTTTAGGAAGCTTGGCTGCAGGAGCGATGTTCGCAGACTTTTAGAAAGCCCCAATAATAGGTTGCCTCATCTAGACAATGGGCAAAGACTCCTCAAGGAAACTAATCCTGTACACCCTGCTCATTGCGGTGTGTGCAGGATTGATTTATGTTTATTCACGCTTTAACCCAGAGAGCAGTGCTTTGTTCCCCAAATGCATATTCCTTCAACTCACTGGCTTTCAATGCCCAGGCTGCGGCAGTCAGCGCGTCATCCATAGTCTCCTGAATCTCGATCTAAGAAAAGCCTTTGAGGCCAACGCCTTTCTTGTCCTCTCCATTCCCTACATCATCGCTTTGCTGGTTTCTATTCCCCTAAAATCCAGATTCCCAAAATTTTATAACGTTCTCAACAGCGTCCCGGCCATCATTACAATTGGCATTCTCGTCATAGCATGGTGGATTGCCCGCAACATCTTCAGTTGGTGATCTTCACTTATTGGTTACGATTCGGCAAAACTATACAATAAACGCAAAATTTGTTGTACATTTACGCAAAATTTGTTGTAACAATGTACAAAAGAATAATTCTTTCCTTATGGACTGTTATCGGGATTCTCTTCGCAGTGGGATGCAGTGATTACGAGCCGATGGACGAATTTGAATCAGGTAAAGTTTCTGACTTCATCAAGTCAGATTTCTATCAGAGATATTCCAAGGATGTAGATGTTACGGAAGCTTTTACCTACTACGACAACTCCACACGTATTAGCTTCATTGACTCCGATGGGCTGCCATGTACAGCTATCTATCAAGGATTCGAATGGGTATTCACCCAGAAAAATTACGAAAAGGACGACTTTGCATTTTTGAATCAGTTGCCACAAAATGTTGCCAGAGCTTACATACGTGCCGGGATTGACAATGAAGACTATCAAATAGATGATGCTTATGTGATAGAAGTAAGCCGAAACGGATTTGACAACAAGTTTTACGAATTTGAATTTACCGCGCCATATTCCAATAATGAAATCACAATTGAGCACTTTTACTTCCACCTTCTCATAGATGAGAAAGGTGAACTGATAGATGTGCTGAACAGCAATGTCAATCCATCTATTTGGTGGTACAACATGAACGACTGCGTGTCCTACGTCAATCATAGGTATCCAGAAGCGGAATTACTCGCAGCCTATAACGATGCAGGAGACAATGTCCTCTACATCAATGACAAAGGGATCCAGAAAAAAGTCCGTTTCCGTCAATCAAACAAGGATCAAATCTGGAGTGAAACGTCCTATAGGTTGGACAACGACATTGAACTGCCGGAAAGTGTAAGGATTGGCTATGAGAAGTATAGAACTGAGCACCCTGACTTTATCTACGATGAGGTCTATCACATTGAAAGGAAAGATGGTATCTTCTACGGTCTGACAATGAATGTGATGTCTCACAACGTCTTCGAGGAGACTGTATATTTCAAAATTTAATGAATATATTTCCGAACATTCAGAAATATTCTTAAATTCGAAGCATCACTAATTTACATGATGCTAATGAAAAGATATTATCTGACAATTCTAGCAGTGCTGCTGCCGGGATTGATGTCGGGAATTTGCGCAGAGACGTTCTCTCATGGGAGGCTTTTGGACAAGACTTTGAGGATCGACTACATATTCAGTGGATCGGATAAGGATTGCGACATTGCTGTAGCTGAGTTACTTAGCCTAGATGGATGGTATGGAAGGCGTACCAATCTGAAAGAGGTTCCTCTTCGAGGCAACGGGCAGCTTACGATGACGGACAAGGCCACGGGGGACACGCTTTTCAGGATGTCGTTCTGCACACTGTTCCAGGAATGGCAGGCCACAGAAGAGGCCACGAGAGTTCGCAAAAGTTTCGAGAATGTGTTCCTTGTTCCGATGCCTGCTTCTCAGGCTGAAATCACTGTGCAACTCTATGATTTCCACGAGAATGTAGCAGCGAAACTTACGCATCCAGTTGACCCAAAAGACATTCTAATCAGACCTATCGATGGAAAGCCGCAGGTGAAAAAGCTGCTAGACAGTGGAGCCCCCAAGGAAAAGATCGACATCGCGATCCTAGCGGAAGGCTACACCGAGAACGAGATGGACATATTCTTCAAGGATGCTGAGAGTACCGTGGAGAATCTTCTGAGGCACGAGCCGTTCAAATCAATGAGTAATCAGTTCAACATCGTGGCTGTTGCCTCACCATCGCAGGACAGCGGAGTGAGCGTGCCGCGCGAAGGGCTTTGGAAAAAGACTGCGGTGGACTCGCATTTCGACACATTCTATTCCAACCGCTACCTCACGACCCTGCATCTGTTCAAGATGCACGATGCGCTTGCCGGAATCCCTTACGAGCACATCATAATTCTCGCCAACACTGACACTTACGGTGGCGGAGGCATCTACAATTCCTACACTCTCACAACGGCCCACCACAAACTCTTCGGCCCAGTGGTGGTTCACGAGTTCGGCCACAGCTTCGGTGGTCTGACCGATGAATATGCCTACGATGACCAGTACGTTGAATATTACTACCCAGACATCGAGCCATGGGAGCAGAACATCACCACGAAGGCAAACTTCGAGAGCAAGTGGAAGGATCTCTACGAGCAAGGAGTAGTCGGCCTTGTCGAAGGTGGTGGCTACCAGACAAAAGGTGTCTGGAGACCATGTGAGGATTGCCGCATGAGAACCAACACCGCTGAAGCCTTCTGCCCGGTCTGCCAGCGCGCCATCGAGCGCATCATCCGATTCTACACCGAGGAGGAATAAAAGGCCGTGGAGGCTAACTCCCAACTAATGGACAACTTAAACAAGCCCACTCCTGACTTAAAACGTGGGGAGAGGGCTTGTTTAACTAATTGCATCGCGGCAAATTAGCATCCACAAGACAATCTTTCTTCTTTAAGCGTCCTAAATAGTAATTGGGTTATCATCATCATTGCCATCATTCGATGTCTTGCTAGGAGTGGCTAACATCGCTTCCTCAGGGAAGATGTTCACAACCTCAAGAAGAGGCTCAGAGTACCGTTTTCTCATTTCCATGATCTTTTTGATTTTTAAGATTTAAGTTGTACATATACGAAAATCCCCGTACGGGAAGAACTTTCCCATACGGAGACATAAATAGCTATTTATGAATATTTTATACCATTATTACCCCCCCCCTAAATATATTAAGGAGAGTCCACGCAATTCTAACCTAAATGGTACAGACATAACAGTTCCCTTTTCGAGTGCAAGATACAAAATAGCTGAATAATCCACAAATTATTCAGCTATTTTTAAGTAGGATCTTTTATAATTAGTCAAGTTCCGCGTTCTTTCCTAGAACTTGAAGGTCAGGCCGATGCCAGCGACGATGCTGGTGCGGTAAAAGTCATCTTGACCGGGGATCTGGAGATTCTTGATGTCGAGCTTCTCGGCAAGGCCGGGAACTGAGGGGGCAAGCTGGCCGAGGACAGGGGCGAGTTTCGCAGCGATCAACGCTCCGTTTCCACCGTAGTCGGCCTGCTCCTTGGTGAAGTGCATGAAGAAAGTCTTGTATATTCCTAAATCAATGGCGATTTTAGGGGTGGCATTGATTCTTGCGCCCATACCTCCGGAGATTGAGCTGGTGGTGTAGCTCAGATCGGAGATGTACTTGGCGTCATTGCCGAATCCGAAGGTGCTGCTGTTGGCCCCGATGCTGAGGGTCACCACCTTACTCAAATCGTACTCAAGGCCACCGAGGATCTCGAAAGAGTTGTGTTTAAGATAATTCTGCTTGTCGTTCAGATCCGTCTCGCTGTTGTACTGTTTTGACTGCTTGTCGAAATAGTAGTTGGCACCGAGAGAGATGCGGAAATTCGGCTTGATGGAATATTCAGCACCGAGATTGATGTTGCCCGGGATGTCAGCAGCGACCTCCTTGCCGTCGTCGAACTGGGATATTCCCGTAGTGTTGGCCTTCGTGTCGTTCTTCAGGCGGACCTTCGTGTTGAACTCGTATCGAGCCGAGAAGTTGAACTTGCCGGTCTTGTAGTTCACAGAAAGGACAGGGGTCCATGCGATATCCTTCTGATGCGAGTCAAGGTTCTTGTCGCTGACAAGGCCGCCTACCATTCCTACTGCGGTCTCGGTCGGAATCAAGCCTCCGGACATCACCGAGACAGCAGCTCCGAGCACGTTTGCGGCAGGAAGCATCTGACCGGCATACTGAAGTTTGATGTTCTGAAGACTCCCGACGTAGTAGTTGGAGATGTAGTTCAGACGGGCTCCGACAGAAACGCTCCAATGTGAGTCTATCCTGTAGCCGATGTTCAGCTGGCCGGCGAAGTTGTACTGTTCTCCTGTAAGGTTGATGTCGGCATCGTAGCCGGTAACCATCTGAGATCCAGCCAGATTATTGATCAATGCAGGGATCATCGCGACCGGAGCCTCAAACGAGCCGAGTCCTTGGTCGTACTTCGCCTTTCCTCCTCCCGAAACGACTCCGAAATGGAATGAAGCGAACAGGTTGTCGTGCTTGAAGGCCAGACTCAAGTGAGGCAACGCAGGGACGAAAGACTTGCCCGTGTACTTCTTGTAGCCTCTCCCCTCATTGTCAACCCCATATTTCAGAGGTTCATAGGTGGATGTCGTATAACGTCTCTGCAAAGCAGTCTGGACATCAAACGCAAGATGCCATCCGTCGTCCATAAAGCCGATTCCGGCAGGGTTGAAATATGCCCCCTGAACCCCTATCACAGCGTTCTGGGCTGGATTTCTCAAGAACGCCACATTCTGATTCGTGTTAGTCACATAGCCACCCGCTTGAGCGGTCATCGCAGCAGCGCAAACACATGCTGCAATAGCAATTACTCTTTTCATTTAGTCGAATTTTATTGTAATTTTTGGAACAAATGTATATCTTCTTCCCAAGATGACAAATAAATTCGACCAAAAAGAAAATTTTAAATTGATTTATAGCCAAAACTGAAATAGAATTTATATAACTTGTAAAGAAATAAATCAATGAATATGTTGAAGCGGAGAATCGAGGCATCATCGGACGGGCTCAAACTGACAATTCTGATCAGCGAGCCGGTGGGCGAACCTAAGGGAATCGTGCAGATTGTACACGGGATGTGTGAGCACAAGGAGAGGTATGTTCCTTTCATGGAATATCTTTCCGCTCATGGCTACATCTGTGCAATTCACGATCATCGGGGACATGGCGAGACAGTTCTAGCCGAGGAAGATCTGGGCTACATGTACAAAGGTGGCTGGAAAGCTTTGGTCGAGGACATCAGGGCCGTGCAGAATGAGATCAAGGCATCCTACCCGGCTTTGCCTTATACCCTGTTCGGACACAGCATGGGATCGATGGCTGTTCGTTCATTCACAAAGCGTTACGATGACAGCATCGACACGCTATTTGTCTGTGGATGTCCAAGCTACAACCCAGCAGGCGGAGCAGGACGATTTTTGGCAAGCGTGATCGGAATGTTCAAGGGGGAACACTACCGCTCACCTCTCCTCCAAAAACTGTCTTTCAGCTCATTCAACAAACCGTTCGAGTCCGAGGGCTACCCTTCAGCTTGGGTCTGCTCCGACAAGGACACCTTGGAAGCCTACCACAACGACCCTTACTGCACATTCACCTTCACAGTCAACGGGTTCAAGAACCTTTTGGAGCTAATGCAGGATTGCTACAGCCCTAAAGGCTGGAAGATGGCCAATCCTGATCTGCCAATCCATTTCATCTCCGGAGCAGAAGACCCTTGCCGGATTTCAGACAAGGCAATCGGCAAGGCTGCTGACCTAATGAAGCAAGTAGGTTACAGCCACACTGACCTACATCTCTACTCAGGGATGCGCCACGAAATTCTCAACGAGACAAACAGAATCCAAGTCTGGGAGGATGTCCTCGCCAGACTGGCATAAAAAGCGTTTACTCTACTGGAATATTTCTAATAAACCTTGACCTTGAGTTTTGAATATGCCCTCTCAGCCTTCTGAAGGGCCTTCTCAACGGTCTCATCTGTCGCGAGGATGACACCTACTCGGCGATGTCCTCTGATCTCCGGTTTTCCGAAGAACCGAACCTGCACGCCAGGCTCCTCTAGAACCTTGTCAACGTCCTGAAACTCATATTCATTGGTATTTCCTTCGACAACGATCGCCTTCGAGGCCGACGGCCCGTAGAAACGGACCTCCGGAATAGGCAGTCCCAGAACAGCGCGGGCGTGAAGGGCGAACTCTGACATGTCCTGCGAGATCATCGTCACCATTCCTGTGTCGTGCGGCCTTGGAGAGACTTCACTGAATATCACATCCTCTCCTTTGACGAAGAGCTCGACTCCGAATATTCCGTAGCCGCCCAGCGCTGCGGTAATTTTTCCCGCAATCTCCTGAGCCTTCTTTTCAGCAGCCACGCTCATGCCCTGAGGCTGCCATGACTCACGATAATCCCCATCAACCTGATGATGGCCAACTGGTTTGAGGAAGGTAGTTCCGGCACAATGGCGCACAGTCAAAAGGGTAATCTCATAGTCAAAATCCACGAAACCCTCAACGATAACCTTTCCACCTCCTGCGCGTCCACCCTCCTGAGAAATCTTCCAAGCCTGGGCGACCCGAGACTCATCCCGTACCACACTTTGGCCATGGCCGGAAGAACTCATCACAGGCTTCACGACACACGGGAAACCAATCCGAGCCACAGCGGCCTTGAACTCATCCTCCGTCTGGGCGAACTCGTATCTTGAGGTTGGAATGCCCAGTTCCTCGGCTGCCAGACGCCTGATTCCCTCCCTATTCATCGTCAGGTAAGTGGCATTGGCGGTCGGGATGACCTTATAGCCCTTTTTCTCAAGTTCAACGAGCTTCGGAGTAGCAATAGCCTCGACCTCAGGGATGATCAAGTCAGGTTTTTCTTCCTCAATCATTGAAGCAAGTGCCTCTCCATCAAGCATCGACAGAACATGAGACGACTGAGCCACCTGCATTGCTGGAGCGTTCGGATATTTATCCACAGCCACAACATGCACTCCATAGCGTTCAAGTTCAATAGCGATTTCTTTTCCAAGTTCTCCAGATCCGCAGAGAACGGCCTTTTTCTCCACTGGAGTGAAAGGGTTACCAATGTTTGCCATACCGAAAAATTGTGTTTGAATCTTCAAATTTACGAATATTCACCCACAGGGACAAGATTTTTAAGATCTGACGACACCTGTTCCTTACGTTCAAAGAACAAAGACATTCCCGAATTTTGGTAACGTGCAAAATTCGGGA
>ERZ808267.131-NODE-131-length-31833-cov-4.063566_pt1 | contig 31833 bp, 24 predicted proteins | sample MGYA00521241_ERZ808267 | MGnify/ENA primary metagenome ERZ808267 (study PRJEB31516, sample SAMN03275592) | gut metagenome | biome: mammalia-associated habitat; material: feces | host: Papio cynocephalus | place: Kenya | collected 2012-07-19 ...
GCTCGGCTTCATCAAAAACGACCTTGAGCATGTCTATCCACTCGTCACTCAGCCACTTGAGAGGCTTAGTGCCCATTGCATCAGCACCGTACGGGAAGGCGATCGGATTGATCTCTACTCCTCCGATGCCCGCGTCCTTGAGTATGTGAAGCTCACGCACAAGTTCCTCGGCCTCGACACGGTCGCCGTTCCACCACCAGCGCACGAACGGACGGTAGCGGTTGTCCGGATTCTGGAACAGTTTGTAAAGATCCTTGGATGTCTTCATAGACTGGGCGGCAAGAGGAAAAGTTCCTATGGAAACAAGTACCACTAACAACCCGAAAGTCAGTCTTGAAATCTTATCAGATAATCTCCTCATCTCTCAAAAGCATATTTGATTTGTGAAAAACATGTACAAATTTATGAAAAAACGAGGGCATCCAAAGTCTCATTATAAAAATCACATGATTTCTGCTAGAGAACTGGGCTGATGTCAACTATATGGCGGGATCTGAATATAAACTGTACGGAAGCAGTGTGGGTATCCGGTGCTTTTCGAGCAAGGTATATTGGTCACGGAAGTTGTCTCGCGAACAAGTCATTCGAGTCAACCTCATTATCCACGATTCCATAGTGCGTTCCTTTGACCACTCCAAAAGTTGTTATGAAAGTGCAGACCAATGTTTTTGATGTCCCGGTTTTCTCTCGGAACAGCCGCACCCTGTCACGTATCGTCCGTTCGTAGTCTGCGGTCACGGAAAATCTTGTCGCGCAGAATTTAATCTCGCATAGATTGATCACGTGATCACCCCGGTCAATGACAAGGTCAATCTGCGCGCCACGCTCCGTGCTTTCCTCCGAGGCGTTATATCTCCAGGATGATGCACAGGTTGATATTCCGGAGATTCCCAATTTCAGCTTTATCTGATTGAGATGTGTGAGACATACAAGTTCAAATGATGTCCCTTGCCAAGACTCGACCGACCGGGAATTGTAGTTATGCTGCCACCATTGCTCGTCTTTTGTGTCCAACGACTTTATGAACTTGAAATAGAATAGGGTGTAGAAGTCAACAAGCCGGTACAGAGTTCCTCTCGATTTGTTGCCGAACTGAGTGAAAGAGATGATAAAGTCACATCTCTCAAGATTCCGTAAGGTTGTCGCCTGCATTTTCCCTCAATTCCAGTCGTTTTCCGTATCTCGGTTGAAGTCAAACCGTCTTTATTTCTATACAATGCCACAACGACTTCAAGGTATTTCCCCGCATTATTGAATATCGCATTGTACAGTTCATCGAACTCAGTACGCATCTCACAGTTACGACGGAAGAACAGGTAATCAATGTTCTCAATCATAGATTTGGCAGGATCGAGCAGACTAAGATAAAATGGGATGCCTCCGAGGATCATATAAAGTCTCAGTATCTGATAACGATCCCAGCCGATCCGACGGCTGTGCAGATATTCCTCAGTCTCTTTAAGGGAAAAGGACGGACGTAAATGTTGTTGGTGATCCTCCGATGATCTTCTGCATACCTATGTTTTTTGCATTATTACAAAAAGTCCGAGATAATTTCACTTTATCTCGCTTTGATTACGAGATAAAGTGAAATTATCCCGGATAGAGTCAGTTTGCCTTGATGTCAAAAAGAAATGTACGGAGGGCAATAACAACGTTTTGAGAGGTTTTCGTTACCGAAGAGGGCCATCTGAGGGCAACGGCAGCATTTTTGGGCGATTTTGCTGCCTTGGAGGTACAAAACGAGGGTGACGGGAGCGTTTTGAGGGTTTTACACCATCGTGGAGGGCATTCGATTGAAAATCAGAAAATAAAAAGAACCTTCTCCTATCACTTCGAGGTGGGAGAAAGTTCATCGATTCTACTCATTATTAAGAACTTAGACTCCACAGCTACTCAGAGAAAGGCTTGAAGAGGAGGGAGCGAGGTCACCGGCGGTGGCGCCACGGAAATAGGTGGCAACGGGCTGGGAGGCAAGGAAGGACTTTACGTCAGGCTGGTGCAGCCTCAGTTCTGAAACTACTTCATTATTCCGGAATTTTCAGAGAAACGGATTTATTTGTAAATTTGCAGAATAATAGAAGTTGATTTGATTCGTGTTAGTAATACGACATTATTTTTGAAGGTTACATAGCTACAAACCAAATAGTTTCTTAGTAAAACTGAAATTTATTACAAACCAAAATAGGATGTCTGAAATAATAACCGTCAAGCCGGAGTTTTCCACAGAGGACTGCTTTAGGATAGTAGAGCGCCACAAAAGAAAGTTCACCTACCCTGAGCACCGCCACAAAGCCATAGAACTCAACTTCATCCAAAACGGGAAGGGAGTACGCAGAGTTGTCAGAGACAGCCGTGAGGAAATCTCTGACTATGAACTGTCTCTCATCGGAGAAGACATCGAGCACATCTGGGAACAAGGGGAATGTACTTCTGAGGATGTACGAGAGATAACCATCCATTTCCCAGCGAACTTGTTTGATGGAAACCTCATTGAAAAAAAGCAGTTTGCCTCCATCAAAGAAATGCTCAAAGACTCCAGACACGGGATCACTTTCGGGATGTCTGCAATTCTCAAAGTCTATACCCTGCTGGATGGCATTTCGACTGAAAAAAGCAGTTTCGAACAGTTCCTCATCTTTGAGAAAATCCTTCACGATCTCTCCAAATCAGACTACAGGCTTCTAACATCCAAGCCTTCAACGGAGCCTGAACATGGGGACAACAAGGATAAGATTGACTTCATCACGGATTACCTTAAGAAGAACTATTCCAAGAACATACGTCTCACGAAATTGTCAGAATTGACTGGGCTGAGCACAACAAGCATAGCCAGACTTTTCAAGCAAAAATCCGGGATGACTCTGTCTTCGTACCTAATCGACCTAAAGTGTCAAAGTGCCGCCAGAAGCCTTGTTGACACGTCCGACAAGATTGCCGACATCTGCAAGAAATGCGGATTCAACAATCTGTCGAACTTCAACAGAATCTTCAAGTCAAGAATGGGAAAAACTCCTCAAGAGTACCGAAACCTCTACAAGAAGAATCGCATCAGCGTGTAGGGTTATTCTTCGACCACCAAGGCTTTTTCGATTGTAGAGATCAATGCATCGGTAGCCTTAGTGTCAACAGCAGCAGGATCAACTCTCAGGTCATTTGTCTTGGCCAGTTTCCCGCATTCTCCCTTAAGAGCCAACACTCTTGACACTCTTTCGTCCAAATCCTTGAGTTTCTTTCGGTCACTTCCCACATAATCCACGATGAGATCAATGCTTTCAGAGACCTCATCTGGCATCAAAAGGATGTCCACACCAGCCTCATAGGCGGCAAGCGTGGCCTTCGCACTGGATCCTCCAAACGGTTCCAAAACGCCTTCCATACCAAGAGCATCTGTTATGATCAATCCTCTGAATTTCATTTTTTTCCTAAGAAGGTCCGTCACAACTACCTTGGAAACAGAAGCTGGAAGAGTGTCCAGTGCTGGAACAAGAAGATGCCCCACCATCACCATCTTAACCCCATCCTTAATCAATCTACGGAAAGGGTAGAGTTCGATGGATTTCAATCTCTCCATTGGAAATTTCAGGACAGGCAAAGCCTTGTGAGAATCCACCTCTGTGTCCCCGTGACCTGGAAAATGTTTGGCACAAGCCACAACACCCCCATCCTGCATTCCACGCATCACGGCAGAGCCGTAATCAGCCACAAGTTCCTTGTCCGGGCCAAAACTCCTGTCTTTAATAGTGTTTACATCTGGGTGAAGATTCACATCCACAACCGGAGCAAAGTTTACGTCAATCTTCATTGAATGCATGTCTTTGGCAATCTGGCGTCCCATCTCGTACATCAATCCTTCATCCGGAAGTTTGGCGAGGGCACCTTGGCGAGGATATTTTCGAAACTCACTGACCCTCATTCCCAAACCAAATTCTCCATCAACGGTAACAGCTAACGGAATCTTCACCAGACCTTGCAAACGATTGCAAGTCTCGGCAGTCTGAGCTATGTTGCCTTCCATAAGGATGATACCTCCTACCTGCTCCTTTGCAACGATGCTGTCAGCTTTAGCTTGGAAAGCGGAATCCCCTCCAGGGTACACATCCACAAAAACAAGTTGAGCGACTTTGTCACGTACGCTCATAGTTTCGAGGAGCGTACGGACTTGCTTTTTAACGGCTTTGTCTTTCTTTGACTGACCTTGACATGGGATGGCCAACAAGAATGAAAGAAAAGACATGATCAAAATATTAATACTATGTCTCATTGTTATGAATATCTAAGATTAATCACCAGACTTCAAGTCATTTCTCAGAACCTGTCCCCTTCTCATCACAAACTTCAGCTCGATGTCGTTGTCATAGAACACGATGTCGGCATCCTTCCCTTTAGCGAGGGCACCTTTCCTGTCATCGGCACCGATAATCCGAGCTGGAGTCTCCGAGGACATCCTGACTGCGTCACCGAACGGAATCCCGGCCTGGACAGCCGTCCTGACAAGGCGGTCCATCGTGGCTATGCTTCCAGCCAAAGCGGAGTGGTCGGATAGTTTGCATACCCCGTCATGGATGACCACCCTCGGATCAAAAATGTGATCTGATCCTCCAGCTGAACATCCAAGAGCATCTGTGATAAGAGCGGTTCTTTCGACACCCTTAATCATCCAAATAAGACGGAGAATCACAGGAGGGATATGCTTGCCGTCCGCAATGACCTCAACAGTCATCTCAGGAATGGCATAAATGCTCTCCACGGTTCCCTCATGCTTGTACTCTCTGACATTGTGCACGCTGGTCATGGCGTTGTAAAAATGAGTGGCATGGGTAAAACCCGAATCGAACGCTTTCTTGACATCAGGATATTCAGCAACGGTGTGAGCTATTGACGCAAGGACTCCATGCTCCGCCAAAGAGTGCCCAAATTCTTCCACGCCAGGCAGTTCTGGGGAAGCATCCCAACGACGGATGATCTTTGTGCTGTCAAGGATGGACTCATAGTCGGCCTTGATAGGAGGGGTTACATATTCAGGAATGATGGCACCTACTTTTTGGGGATTGAGGTAAGGTCCTTCGAAATGCAGACCTAAGATAGGTGAATCTGGATTGGACATGAGTTTTTCACAGATTCTGACAGATTCCTTCATCGTACTGACGGGGCAGGCAGGCAAAGTCGGAAGGATGGAAGTCATTCCGTAATAGGCATGAGCCTCGACAGCAGCCTTGAACGCCTCCTCGGTACCCTCTATAAATTCATGCCCACCTCCTCCATGGATGTGGATGTCAATTCCTCCCGGAACCACATTCATCCCTTTCGCATCAATAACCTCCGCGTCCGGAATCTCTATTGAATCATCCGTTATCTCTGAAATCACGCCATCTCTAATGATTACAGTGGCGTTCCTCACTCCTGATGGAGTGAAAACCTTTCCATTGACAATCTTTATAACCTTCATATTCATTTTTAATATTTTTTGTCCATCACGCCATTCCAAAGAGCTGTTCTGAGAGTGCCAGTTGCGTCATCTGCATCATAGTCCCAACACATCAGTCCAGTCATTCCTCTGGTCATGGCCCATTCAGCCTTGATTGCTATGCTTTTAGCGTTGTCATAACCGGCATAGAAAGCACCAGAAGCTCGCAAAGAAATGTACGGATATTGGGCCTTTTCATCCCAATTGTCGATTTTGTACAATGACTCATCAAGTGTCAGAACTTTCTTGTAGTCGATTGATGTAGGACTCTCCGAGAATGAATGTCTAGCATAGAACGGCACTCCGAAAATCATTTTTTCTTTCGGGAAACCCGCTTTTTCATATTCCTCAAAGGTTCTCTTCCAATCCCAGTAGGCAGTCGGATCGTCTATGGCACTGTGGTGATGAGGAGCAGCATCAAGGTCGTAGGTCATCACATTCACATAGTCCACTATGTCCTTAAGTGCCTTTAAGTCAAAATATTTACTAGTACCATCTTCTCCAACCACCTTATCTTTTACATAACCAGCATAGGTCACAAGATAGCGCTTTCCAAGTGTTTCTCTAAGCTGACTCATCAGAAGAGTGAAGTTATCTGTGTCGTGCAATGGATCACAGGCATGCCCACTCCATGAGACTCCAGGCATCTCCCAGTCTATGTCCACGCCATCTATTCCCCATTTCTGGCAGAACGCAAGGCAATCCTTAGCGAAAGCCTTACGACCAGCCTCGGTTGAAGACATCTTTGAGAAACCTCCACCCTGGGCATTATCAGGATTGACCACGGTGTGAGAGAACGACAGAAGTATCTTAAGATCAGATGCTTTTTTCTTCAGTTCTACAATCTGCTTAAATCTAGACTCTTCGCCTTGAAGCTTAAAGCCTTTGTACTCGCCATCCTTGACATAGAGCTCCGCGAAAGCATAGTTAATCTGAGTCACCGCATTCACGTCCGGAATGGACTTCCCGTAGTAGGTACAGTAGGCCACAACATTCCTCCCGGACACCTTATCCAGAAGAACAGGCGTTGATTCTCCCCCACCTGGAAGAAGGCCGCCTTTTTTGTAGTCATCCTTTTCGCAGGATGAAACGATAATGGCAAAAAAACTTGCCACAAGCATCAGAGTGCGTTTCATTGTTCGCATAATCGGTTGCGTTGATAAAGTTAATGAATAATCCTTAATTACGCTCCTTATATTTCATTTTTTCAGGAACAGACTTGAAATACATCCGTGAGATGTCGCGATGAGAATATGTCTCCGGTGCTTGGTACATCTCCGGAATATTAAATGATTGATTCTGACTTAAATAGTAAGATGGATCACGCTGAGGGAGGACAAAAGGACGGCTGACACTGCCATCATCTTCCACATGAGCGAAATACGGCCTGCCATAGACACGGTCCTCCCTTTTGGAAGCCCAGACAATCCATTTGCCATTAGAGCTCCAACTATGATAAGAATCTGAGTATCTATCATTTACCTCACCCAACGTGTCCACTTTCCCTGTCTGAATGTCCAACATCCATAGATCGGTCTCCGTGTGCCAGATAGGGAAAGTGCCATAGTCTGAGACGCAGAAAAGAATATGCTTGCCGTCAGGTGAACATTTCGGGAAACTAACCGACTTCCCAAGGGTAGAAGCGCTGAAAACCATGGTCAGAGAATCCGACAGCTCCCCTGTCTCAGGGTCAAACGACACGGAGTACAAATCGTAGCGCATCATTTTGGTACTGTCAGGCTGAGGGAGGCTCTTCGCACGGCAAAAATAGATGGTCCTCCCATCGGGAGAAAAACATGGGAAAGTTTCTTGATAGTCCTCTCCCCTGACAGAATGGTTATCAGATACTATATTGTCTTGGAAGTCCACAACGAACAGATCACTGGATGTGTCGAACACCTCCAACCTTTCCATATTCCCGGAATGGAGGATCGGCATTATCTGGGCGGTCGTGAATATTCCAAAACGCCCAGACTTTTCAATCTCTCCATAAACGGCTGCTCCTGCTGTGCTGTCTGTCTTTGTGTCCAGTTTGCGCAGGGCCCCATCCTTTGCATAGAAAGTACCTCCAGACTTACCCCTGACGTGGAAGAATGTGGCAGGAGAATCAGCCCTATTCGATGTGTGGCAGTTCATGCACGAATGATCAGTCGTGTTGTTGTCGCCTAGGACTCTGACCTTGTAGCTTTCGAGGTCGCGTTCTTCGACCGAGTGTAAGTTCCAAACTTCGTAGGCCGGCTCAATCAGTCTATAACTCAGGTATTTGTCTATCGGGTCGTGCGAGATGTCCCAAAAGAACTTCTGAACGACAGAACCGCCTTGGATCACTGACACTTGCAACCTATTTCCTTTTTCATTGTCCAGCATAGAGTGCCACTTGCTCAAAGGAAACACAATTCTGGAAGCCTTGGACTTAAATCGGTAGTTTCTTTGCGGGCAGGAAATCAAGACCTCAACACGTCCATCAACTCCTTCCAGCATAAAATTCAATGGGGCAATGTTAAACGGGATGACAATGTCCCTGTAGTCGGGTGTCATGGTAATACTATCCGAAGGAGCTACGCAAACTGATTCACGGCATCCTATGGCAGTTGTCAGCAACAAGATAGCAATAACAAGTCTTTTATAGTGTTCTCTCATTTTGGTTGCGCGAAATAATAGTAGTACCAATATGTCTTCCCGAAAATCGAGTCAGGTGTCATAGTAACCCCATCCTCGCGTCTTGAGACGAAATCAAGACACATTTCGTACACGTCAGAGGCTATGGCATATTCAGAAAGTTGCTCCGTTGGTGAGATATTCTCGTCAAAAGTCATCATCAGTGCCTGCTGGTACAATGCCGGAGCGGAAGAGTGCTTTGGCTTGTAGTAGGTGTCATAGTCATTTCTGAAAGAGGCGAGGTCCTTTATCATAAGATCAAGGCACAACAGACGGTCCAACGCTGCATCGTTTACTCTTGCAAGATTACGAAGAGAGGCGAACCAGTCATTTGCACTGAATAGGATGTCGTCGACACTACTATTTACCGGCAATCTATCGCCCGACTCTAGCATTGAAAGCACGGACGAAGCCCATCCAGCATGAAGCGATGTTTTTTCAAGCATGCCTGCGTACTTTTTAGCGGCAGCTAAGTCTCCATTCGCCATCGCTATCTCACAAAGTCTCCGAACCATTCTAGAGGAACGTTGCCTCGGAGTGAATGTCATGCCAAGGAGAGCGGAATGTTGTGCCTGAGCGAAATCCCCACATGACATCAGAGCCTCAACGCTGTCAAAAACCCTCCTATAACCGGTGCTCTCATTGACACTGAGGAACAAACCTTTCCACAATGGCTGATAGGCTTCAAGAATATCCTCCGGCAACCTACCGCTTCGACTTGAGGCAGCGTTGTAGAAATAGGCCCCCGTCACACTCTTGTACGGATTTGCCTTACCCATTTCATGGACTTTGTCCCATTTCCCGTAAAATGCCAGAGAACTGATTTTAATGTCCCATTCCTCTTTAGGCTTTACAGTAAAGCAGAACATAGAGACGACCATCCAGCTACAAGTTATTATCAAGAATCGTCTCAGCCACCTGTCAGATGAGACGCTTAAAATGGCTGCGAGCAAAGTGCCAGCCTCAACAGCAAAAATGAAGGCAATATGTCCGAAATAGTAGCCAGGAACAATCGGAAAGACAAAAGCCTGAGCAGCGGTAAGCATGTAGGCATTCCTCAACAGAAGAATCTCTGCTATCTCCAAAACCAAAAGGAACAATCCGTACCACGATTCTTTCCGATTTCTGAAAAGGAGCAAGGCCAAAAGAAGAAAAACTCTGGCTCCGAGCAGAGGATAGCCGAGCAGCAGAGCTAGAATTTCAATTGGCTTTTGTAAACGTCTTTGGCACATTTGGCAAGCAACGGCAATCCAAACGGCCACTACTGAGCCAATGGTCATGCTGACTGGATACTCAAAAATACAAGAAAGGGCGCCTTCCAAAAAAGTGGGAATCAGCGCAATAAGAAATGGAGAAAACGCCCCTTCTCTTTTTAGAAAAATGGCCATTCCAATCCACATCAGAACACAAAGCAGAGTCTGAGCCACCGGAGCAAATCCGACCAGCATGAAAAACTGTGTCAGCCAACCACCTGCCAATTCGCTCAGGAAAGCCGGTTTCTTGAGAAACGACAGGACAAACGTGCGATCAAGCAGAAAATAATCCGCCTGTTCTTTGAAGGCAAAATGGTACGGACAAAGGGTCTGGAACAGAGCCCACATCCCTAAGAAAGCCACGCCTGCTAGGAATAATTGTCTTTGTGTAGATTTCTTAGTTGACATCTGGACGGTAGTTATTAATTCCCAGTGAGTCCAACTCTCTCTTTTGTGAATCAGTCATCACCCGCTCATAAATGTAATACAAATACCCTCCTAACGGATTAGGGTTGTTCCGTATTACGTTCATCGTCACCGATTCCACATCATCACCTTGCTGAAGTTTCTCCTTCCAAGACTGGAGCGATTCATTAAGAGGTGTGCCACGAGCCGAACTTATTGTGTCCAAATGCACTTCAAGCGTTCCTGGTTCCACCACAACAAGAAGCCTTTGTACAAACGAAGCATGAGCTTTGTTTGAAATGGTGACATCACACATCCTCACGGTGGATGCATCCGCCCTAAAGCGGAACCTTCCATTCTTCACCTTGGAGGAATCAACCGTCTCTGCAGTAGCATGGGGCACAGGCACAAGGAATATAGTCTGGCCATCGTAGCGACTGTCAATGCTGCCATCTATCGTCATAGTAGCTTTTCCCGAACAACTGACGACAAGGCCAACAGTGAAAACCAACAAGAGTAAATGAATATGCGAGGATGTCATCATCTGATGATAATTATGAATATTCAAAAGTTAAAGGTCGGAGGGCCAACGGTTTCCCAGTCGGCCCACCTTCCCTTGAAGTAATATGGCTGCTGTTATTTCACAGCCTTGAAGTAAGCGTACCACCCATAGTCACTCCAATCCGCCATTGCGGAAGAAGGGGTCTTATGGAAGATTGTAATGTAGTCATTGTCAAAAGTGAGCAGATAGAAAGAGTTGTTCTGTCCCTGTCCGACTTCATCGTACCTTGCCCCGATTGTAGGAGCTGTGGTCACAAGGCTGCCAAGTACAGCGTCCTCTGGAACCTCCTTATTGAATCCGAATGTTCCCGTGGCCTTAACTGAGCCATCGGCATTGTAGGTAGTCATCTTGCTACCTGCATATTCAAACACCATCTTTTCGTCTATAGATACATCGCTCATCTTGACATTGCCCCACCAGCAGAAGTTAGACTCAGGAGTGTAGCCAGCGGAAGCGTACTTCCAGCCACCGTGCGCACCCATATTGCAGACAGAGCCCCAAGAAACCTCCCTCCAAGTCCAGGTCTTTTTCGCGTCTCTGTCAGCTTTGTCCTTGGCTCCGGTCAGATAGCCTGCCCATGGATCAAAGACATTGGTAACTGTGATCGGGAAGTGCGCTGACTCAACAATCTTCCCCGCGGAAAGGGCCACATAGTACACCTCGAACTCACCGTTAGACTCATAAGTGTAGGTGCAACTGTCGCTTTTGAGGATAGTCTCACCCATGGAAGTGACAACATGCCACACACCTCCTATTTCTGGACGATCATTCTTCAGAGTGATAATCTGATCCCCTTCCACAGCAGTGTCCGTGTTAGGATACGGTTGATCTACATGGAGATAGGATGTAAGTTCTTCCGATGTAACAGGAGTTCCGGCATTGGTGATGTAGTCGTCACGCAACGACTTATCCTCTATCGGACTACATGCCACTGCGTTCACTATGAGCGCAATAGTCGTGATTATACTAATCTTTTTCATGATCTCTTCTGCTATTTGAAGTTATTCCAATCCACGAATGCTGCGGAAGCGTCCCATCCTGGGTTTTGCTCAAGCGTTCCACCAGCAATGTCTATCTCATCCTGAGGAATAGGCCAATAGCCTTGGGTCTGTTTAAGACGGGCTGCATAGTCATACTTTACCATCGGGGTGACTATTCCTTCATTGATCAGGTCGAAACCAGTCTGCTCATTAAGAATCTTACCCGCAGACTCAAGGCTTGGACCTGCCCAGCGAAGAAGGTCGAACCAACGAATAGACTCGAACGCAAGCTCCCAACGGCGCTCGTTCTTGAGATTCTCCAAAGAGTAAGACACTGGAGCCAGATGGCTTCTCCCTCTAACTCTGTTGATGCCATCAGCGGTCTCGGTAAGTTCGGAGTGCATGAGCAACACATCAGCGAAACGGATGTGGATGAGGTCAGTCGTCTGAACAAGCTGTGCGGAAGTCTGAGCCGTGACACCCGGATTCTCAACAAGAGCCCAAGAGTTCTTGAAAGAATTGGATTCGTCATCCCACGCGCCCACATTGATGTACTTCTTCTGGAAGTAGCCAGTCTGCTCGTAGTAACGATAGGAAACGGTGTAATCTGGCTCACCCTTGTCGAGTTTTCTGTCAAGGAGGACGTTGCCCTTGTTGTTCGGATCGTACGCAGTGTAGGACCAAATTGAACCAGTGAGACGCGGATCCTCTGTGTAACCATCTGTGTAAGCCTGTTTTGCAGCCCAATCCTTCCATTCATCAACCATTTTCGGAGAGACAGGTCCAGCACCCCAACCGAAGCTGAAAGGATAGCTTTGCTTGATGTCTCTGTTGTCGTTTGATGGAGAGCAGAACATTGACCATGTGTTAGAGAACCAAGTGTAGGTCCAGTTTGACGTGAGGTTGTGCTTATTGGCAAAAACAGTCTCCACGCAGCTATTTCCAACCCAGTGCAGGTCATGATCTATCGGGTACTGGTACCGGTAGTCGGACTTGTTGCTGTTGACCGTAGTGTTGGTGTAGCCCCAGATCTCACGCTGATCCTCCACAAGGTCGTGACCAGAATTGTTGATGCAATCCTCAAGATGCTTGATAACCTCAGCCTTAGTTGTTCCACCAGGGAGAGTTTCTTTTCCGTAACGTCCTGTGTAAAAGAGGAACACACGGGCAAGCATTGCCTCTGCGGCATATTTGGTTGCATGACCGGTCATCGGAGAGCCAGCAGTGTAGATTTTCTTCGGCATCAAGCTTATGGCCTGAAGAAGGTCGCTTTCAATGACAGTGTAAACTTCATCGACGCTAGCTCTTGGAAGATTGACAGTCTCGGTGTTGGTCCTTAGTGGAACGCCACCGAAAACCTGAACTAACTCGTTATAAGCAAATGCGCGAAGGAAATAAGTCTCACCTATGAGACGATTCATTTCCTCCTCTGAGGACCATGATTTCACGTTTCCGAATGATGCGAGGGCGCTATTGGCTCTGTTAATGAGAGTGTAGTCGCGGTCCCACAACGAAAGCCATCCGTTGAGATTGTCCTTGTACAAGAGGAAGTTGGTGGCACAGTTTCCTGAGTAAGAAAGGTTCCCACCAAGACAATCGTCTCCGGCAAGCTGAGCAATATAGAACTGTGAAGAAGTTTCTGGACTCTCGAAAAGCAGATGGGCATAGATAGCTGTTACCATCTCCTGTGCGTCTTTCTCTGTCTCCGGGAAGTTCTCGGTTGTCTTCTGAGTAAGGTTCTTGGTGTCGAGGAAGTCCTCGCACGCAGACATTACTAACACCGTAGCCACGGCAAGGGCTAGATTGATTATGATCTTTTTCATATTCATTTCTCCTTCTAAAATTTGAGGTTAACTCCGAAAAGGATGGTGCGGGCACTTGGATAGTAACCCAAGTCAATGCCTTGCGCCCAGCCGCTGCCACCTCCGTAGCCGATCTCCGGATCCATTCCGGAGTACGAAGTGAATGTAAAGAGATTCTGTCCAGTCACATAGACACGGCATGTCTTGAGAGGGAACTTCTTGAACGCCTTGGCAATGTCGTAGCCGAGGGTCACGTTCTGCACCTTGAAATAGTCTCCATCCTCGATGTAAAGAGAAGAAATCTTGTTCCAGTTGCTGTTTGAAGAGCTAGCAAGACGAGGATACTTGTTAGAAGAACCTTCACCTGTCCACCTTTTCAGAATGTCAGTGGTGTAGTTGTTCAGAGGTGATGATGAGAAATCCCTGTAGCACTTGAAAATCTGCTGTCCGAACGCTCCGAAGCCAGACACTGAGAGATCTATCCCTTTCCATTCAACATTGAATGATAATCCGAGAGTGAAGTCAGGATGAGGATCTCCAATCATAGTACGGTCCTTTGCATCAATTACTCCGTCGTTGTTGTTATCCACATAGATGACATCTCCCGGATTGGTGTTATTTCCATTCAGGAGAGCACCTTCGTAGGCATCAATCTCTGCTTGATTCTGGAAAACGCCTGCTGTCTTGTAGCCGTAGAAATAGCCGATAGGCATTCCAACCTCAGCACGGTAGAGTTCCTCCGCTCCCTCCCAAGGGATGCTGCCAGTTCCGTGGATAATGCCATCAGCATTGGCAATCTTGGTGACTTTGTTCTTGTTGTGCGCTCCAGTTAGATTGATTCCATAGAACACATCTCCAAGATTGTCATTCCAGTGCAAGCCGAACTCCAAGCCTTGGTTCTTGACGTTTCCACCATTGACATAAGGAGCATTGGCACCATAGGAGTAAAGCACAGGAGCCACCACAAGCCAGTCTTTTGTGAGTTTATTGTACCAATCGAACTCTACTCCGAGGCGATTGCCAAACAGCCGGGCATCAAAGCCGATGTTGGTCTGTTCAGAAGTTTCCCATTTCAATTCGGAGTTAGTGAGTTTGTAGGCATAGGTTCCGATGTCACGCTTGTCGATGACGTCGCCAAAAACATAGCCACCGTAACCATTGTTAGAAGTCACGAGTGAAAGGTATTGGAAACCAGTCACATTGCAGTTACCATTCTGTCCCCAAGATGCACGAAGCTTGAAGAAATCAAGTACTCCGTCAAGTCCTAGTCCTTTAAAGAAATCCTCGTTGGTAATGACCCAACCAGCTGAGAATGAAGGGAAATAGCCCCAACGGTAGCCTCTAGCAAAGACAGAAGAACCGTCAGCACGCATCGTGGCAGAAGCCATGAACTTTTCTTTCCAGTTCCAGTTTGCGCGGACGAAGAAGGAAGCGATGGAGTTCTTCTGGGATGGAGATCCACTGATACTTGACATTGAGGAAGGTGTCGTGGACACGTTAGAAAGGTAAGCATGTTCAAGATCTCCAAAGTTGGAATTCACATTACTTGCGCTGAGGGACTCACCATAGCCCCATTTTTCCAAAGAACTTCCGATGAGGGCATCAATCTGGTGCTCTGCAATGTTGAAGGAGTAGCTCGCTGTGTTTTCCCATGACCAACGGTTCGACAAAGACATGCTCTGCGAAACCTGATCCATTTCTCTCTTAGCTGTTGCATCGAGGTCATATTCAGGCATGTAGGAGCGAGAACTTGATGCGCTCATCATGTAGCCGAACTGGCTCTTGATGTTGAGGTTGGCGATTGGTTGGAGCACGGCATACACACTGGCCTGAAGATAATGGCTCTTCGAGACATTCTGGTTCGAGGCATAGTCCATGTAGGCAATCGGGTTCTTCGCGGCTCCATTGGCTGTGTCCCAATTATAGCCGTCTGCCACCCTGTCCTTAAAGACATAATAGCTTCCATCAGAGTTGTAGGCAGGCATGAGTGGACTCATGACAAGCATGTTGTGGACACCGTTCCAATAGATACCCTCTGTAGCGAAAGCACCTGTGGTTTTCTGATAGCGGTAATTAAGGGTCTGGCCGACTTTCAGAATGTCCAACGAACCTTTCTTAAAGACAGTGTTCTCGGAGTTTACCCTAAAGTTATAACGGTCAAGATGAGGTATGGAAGATGGAACTCCCATCGTGGCATCCTGCCCAGTGTAGGCAAGTCCTATTGAATATGTTCCCGTCTTCGACCCGCCAGTAACATTCACGGAATGGTTCTGAACTGGTGCGTCCTCATTGGTGATTTCCTTGAGCCAGTTGGTACCTGTCCATCCTTCTTCTTTTATTGCTTTGTAGATCCGTGAGCCGATGTAATTCTCCCAATTGTAAGGAGCGAGACCATCCATCATTCTGGATTCATCCTGAATCTGCATGTACTCGTTTGCAGACAAAAGCGTCGGAATCTTATAAAGGTTCTGAAGGCCATAGTAGCCATCATAGGTGACAGAAGCCTGTCCCTCTTTTCCTTTCTTTGTGGTGATGAGGATGACACCGTTAGCAGCTCTGGCTCCGTAAATTGCAGCAGAGGCCGCGTCTTTCAACACATCAATGGATTCGATGTCGGATGGATTCAGCGCGGAGATGCTTCCGTTGGCAACTCCATCAACTACGTACAGAGGAGCAGAATCACCGATTGTACCCAGTCCACGAATGTTGACCTTGAATCCTGAGCCAAGGAATCCATTATTCTGGACGATGTTGACACCAGGAGACTGAGACTGCAATGCTCCAAGCACATCCACAGTGTTAAGTTTGGCGATGTCTTCACCTTTTACTTGTACTGTTGAACCTGTTACGAGTTTCTTTTTCTGAACGCCATAGCCGACAACAACGACATCATCGAGCCATAGCTGGTCTTCTTCAAGAGCGATTTTGACTCCATCAGAAGCTTTTACCTGACGTGTGACATAGCCCATCTGAGACACCTCCAAAATGGTTCCAGATGAGACATCCAGCCTAAAAGTACCGTCAACGTCCGTAGATGTTCCTACGTTTGTTCCTTGTACAAGAACATACGCTCCAACAAGAGGTTGTCCGTCCGAGGCAGAAACCACGGTACCGCTCAGAACAGACTGCGCGCTCAATGGGATTATTCCAATCCCGAAAAGCGACAGCACAGCAGCACAGACCTTGAGAGTCCAAGGTATGAGAGAGTGTTTTTCTGTGTGTTGCATAACAACTGTTTTTGGGTTGATTTAAATTGGTAAAGATAAAGATCCCCCTTTCCCCACTCTGAGAGCCTTCTGGAACAAGGCGGGCAGAGGGGAATCTTTAATGTGTTTCAGTGTTTTTTAGGGATTAACTAGCAGCCCTTAACGCTTTCCTTATAGGCAGCGATGCACTCAGCAAGGCGCTCTCTGGCGGTAGTGTCACCAGGAATGTTGTGAGATGGGTTGATGTGAAGTTTCACGCCACGGTCAGCAAGGATCTCGCAGACAGTCGTGATGATCATCCACACGCATGTAACAGAAGCCATTGTAGAAAGAGGGCCGATCTTGTCGAAATGATCCTTCAAAGTCACGGATGCATCCTGAAGAGGGCAGCATGTGTCCACCACATAGTCAGCGATCTGGAAAAGGTTCTTTCCACCTGAGTGACGAGGCTTTTTGTCACCTGTCCTGCTGGCAGATCCGCAGACAATGACCTTCATTCCACGCTTGTGAGCCTCGTTGGCGACATCAATGTTCACAGCATTAACTCCAGTGTGGGAGAAAATCCAAAGAAGGTCGTCCTTGTCAAAGTTCCAGCTCTGCATGATCGCCTGGCCATAGCCTTCTTCTCTCTCAAGCCACAGGAACTGATTGATGCCCATCTCACCAACGATGTGTGTGAAGAATGTAAGAGGAAGCTCACAGAGTGGATGGAATCCTACGATGCCACCGATTCTTGGATACATCTCCTCAATCGGAAGGTTTGCGTGACCGCATCCGAAAGTGTGTACGAGATGGCCTGACTGGATGCAGTCTGCCATGACCTCGGCTACTTTCTTGATTTGTTCCATCTGAGTTGCTTCGATTTCATTCATTACATCGAAAGCGTTCTGTTTCCATTCGTTTGCTAACATTGCTTGTTGATTTTAAAGTTAAACTATTAAGTAATTTGAATATTCATAAAATGTCATTTCTTCATCCGCGATGAGACTTTGACAGCAATAGGGACGAGCACCATCATGCTGGCAACTGCTGCGGCAAGAAGGATTGGCAAATAAATCTGGTGCCCGGCATCAAAAGCAGCTCCGGTCATTTTGTTGAAAGCATACTGCCCCAGCAAGGCTATGAAAAGGGCTATCGAAATGGCAGTGCCAGACAGTTCTCGGAAAGCTCCACCTATGTAGTTGAGTATGACTGGATAGGTAGCACCAACTCCGAAGCCAATTAGAATCATTGAGAGATAGGCAGAGACCACACTTCCTGTTCCGAAAAGCAGCAACAGCACTCCGGCAAGGGCGGCTGAAAGATAGGAGTAAAGAGTACCGAGAGCACCCAATTTCCCAAGGATAGCGCCAAGAGGAAGTCTTCCTACAAGCATCCCGATAGTGAACCATGTCATTGCAAGAGTAGCGGAGGACATACTCATCTCCCCTTTGTCACACAGATAGGAGACCGTAAAGTTACCTTGTGCGCCCTCAAAACCGCTTTCAAAGAAAAGGACTATGGCAAAGAGCAATAGGGCAGGATACTTTAGAAGGCCAAGAGACTTCTTCACCGACAAGTTTTCTGTTGGTTTGGCAGAAGGAAAGCGGATTATCATAAAAAAGAGTATGAAAACCGCCATCACAACCGACACAGCGTTCAAAGGCATGGTGTAGTCAACTATGAAATAATTCAACAGAGTCCATAGCAAGGCTCCCACGCAATAAAATGCTCCGAGAAGGCCAAGGCGACCGCCCCTCTTGTCATCGTCATAAATGTCCGACACAAGGGCATTTGTCTCACCGTTTAGAATGCCTCCACCTAGACCAAGGCAAAAGATGGAAGCATGAAGCATCTCTATCTCCCTAAAATTCGCCAATCCTTGAAGTCCTGCAAGGGCAAGTACAGAACTTGCTACCAAAAGCCATTTGTAGCCAAAACGATCTACCACAGGGCCAAACAATATAGTTCCCAAGAGTATCCCCAAGGACATCGTTGATGGAAGACTGTTAGCACCTACAACAAGGCTATTCAGTTTTCCGAGAATCGGAGCCAAAGAAAGCATTGCTATTCCGAAAAATGCCATCCCTGCACAAGCCGAAATAAAAACTGATGTAGTGGAATATTTACTCATATCAACAACCTTTTTCATGTCATCCTAAAGTCCTGAATGCCAAATAGGCCGATCCGTATAAGGCAGCTTCTCCCTGAACCTCAGAGACGCGAAACTCCACGTTCTTCATCGCAATCGGCTGCCCCCATTTACAAGCCTCATCATAAATCCTTCCGATAAACTCTTCTGCTGGGCCGAACACCCCTCCTCCGAAGATAACTTTTTCGGGATTCAATAGGCTGACCATGTTTGCAGCAGCCATTCCCCACATCTCAACAGCCTTGTCCAAAACCTTCGCAGCAAGACGATCACCTTTGTGATAGGCATCAAAAACATCGTGGGATGTAATCTCCTCTATTGGCTTACCACTCATCACCCCTTTATAGTTGCGGTTGCAACGTAGAGAGCGTTGCATCTGAGTGGCGATACCGTTGCCTGAGGCATAATATTCAAAGCACCCTGTAGGAATATATTCCTGTTGATACGGGTAATGAAGTGCCATCCAACCAGCGGCACCGATGATGTCTTCCGCACCATGGAGTACCCTTCCATCAACCAGAATACCGACTCCAATGCCTGTTCCGACCGCAATATAGATGGCATTGTCGCATCCCTTGGCAGCACCTTGCCAAACCTCTCCAAGGATGTAGCAGGTCCTATCACTCTCGATTTCTACTTTCACGTCAGGACCGACCACATCAGTAATCCGCTTCTTGAGGGGATATTTTTCCCAACCGGGAATATTCGGGGCCCAAACAACGTCCTGCTTGGAAAAGACAATTCCAGGCACACATATTCCCACAGCCTCTATCCCTTCACCATGATACGAGTCGAGCAAGGCTTTGATGAGGTCGGTTACTATGTCTCCCACAGCATCACCTTTCGCCCCATCTAGGAGTTTCACTTGTCTGGCGTACATTTTCCCAGAAGTTTCGAAAACCGCTCCCAGTGCCTTAGTGCCCCCTAAATCTATAGCTATTATCGCCATAATTCTACTCCAATGTTAGAGTTCCTTAAATGTACCGAAGGAATATCCACGCGCACGAAGCCCGTCAATGATTTCACCCAGATGAGAATAAACACGATCCTCTTTTGTCCTGCCTGGGTAGTTCATCGCATGGACGAGAATGACAGCACCGTTGAGACCGAATTTGTCGTCAAAATCCCAGATGTTCTGAACCAAAGTCTCGGCACTACGATAGCCAGCCTCACCCTTTGCAGCCCAATCTAGCCCTGTAACAAGTCCAGAAGTCGGATTAACTAGCTTGTAGCCAAGTCCTTTAAGAATATATGCAGAAAATTCATTACATGTCTCGTAAGGTGGAATCATCCAGCTGAACTGCTCTTTCTTAAGTCCGAAACGCTCAAGTTCGGCTTCCATGTTATGAATATCACGGACTAGAGAATCAGCTGTCACCAGATTTGTACGTCCCTTGCAGAGCAAAAGGTGCTTGTCGGAATGGGCTGACAGATAGTGCCCTTCTCTGATAATCCTTTTGATCGGAGCCTTGTACTTTGACTGCCTAAAGCACTCACCTGTTGGGAAGAATGAGCCCTTCACACCTTTGGTTTTGAGGGTGTTCAAGACAGGAACGACACCATCAAAATTCTCAAAATGTCCTTTGTCATCTGAACTGTAATGCGCTGTAAAGACAAGATAGACCTTCTTCTCGTTAGCGTTAACCCTATCCACAACTCCATTTTTGTCTTTCTTCATTCCTTTGAGAGCCGCACCCTCCATCTCGTAGGCAGAGAACGGGAAGGTTAGAGATGCCGTTCCATCCATCGTAGGCTCATTAGTAGAATAGTCGCGAGTGCTGTCATGGTAAACCATGGTTCCCGGCTGGACATCAAGATAATTGATACCTCCCTCCATATTCACGCCTTTCAAACTTGAGAATATAGTGCTGTAAACAGGGCCGTCAACAAGTCCTCCAGTGGTGTTGCCAAAATGCAGATTCACGATGAAAGAATGTGGCTGGGTTGGATAGACCTCAGCACCAGGCATTTCCACGATCATGCAGACACCCCATGGGTTGCAGCCAAGCAACCAGTCCCGGAGCGCACCTTCCATTTCCTTGTAAGTCTCATCTCCAGTTAGCTGACGATAGAGAATGCACTGAGTCAGCATGGCAGTAGTGAGATTGTTGGAGCACCAAATTGATGGGATTCCATAAAAGAAAGGAGTCCCGTCAGCCTTTTCGAATGTTCTCTGGATTCCAGATCTTAAATTCCGGATAAACTCAGCTGAGACTCTGGAATTGCCATCTTTGGCAAGATGGTAGTGTCCCATGTTCATGAACGGATACCACTGGTAGTGTCTTGCACTGTCGGCTCCCATCCAAGGGGTCACAGGCTCTCTTCTAGCATATTCAATAGCTTGAGAAAGATATTTCGCGTCTCCAGTGCTATGGAACAATTCCATCGCAGCGAGTTCCATGTCATCAACCCAGTTATCTTCCTCATAAATATAAGGTGAGACGACTGAAGCTGTCTGACACACTCCCGGCTTGTCAATACCAAGTTGGTAAGCCCCGGCAGCCTTCGCACCTATCTTTGCTGCGAACTCTGGATAAAAAGGAGCAAGAATCTTAGCTCCAAGAGCGAAGTCAGAAGCGAATTTACCTACAGTGCTTGAGGTTCCTGTGGTAGCATTTGTAAACTTATACCTCTGCTGAGGCTCACCGGTGACAAAATAGACCGGACGGCCATTGTTCTTTCCCCAGCCATAGTCAGCGATGTCTTTTGCTGGTTCGCGCATTCCAACATGGTCACGGTCATCAGCAATCTGGTTGTAGAACTCTCCCGGCTCTGGATTCATCCTGTCAAGCCAGTCCAAGCCCCAGTAAATCTCATCAATGATGTCAGGAATGCCATTCTTACCTGGAGTTCCATCTGCAAGGTACTCATCCCCAAAAGCTTCAGGGTTACTTTGATAGGCAAACATCATCTGATAGATGGCGTTGGCCGAGGTTGTCGTGTACTGAAGACAATCCGAAGCATCATGCCAACCACCACGCACGTCTATCCACTGTCCTTCCTTTGTAGGATGGTAGCGAATATACCCATCCTTCACATGGCAGCTATCTTTCATGAAAGGATTCCAACCGCAACGCTGTTGGCGCATATAATTAAGGACAAAGTCCGCAGCACCATCGTAAGCACCCGTGCTGATTCTGAGCTTTGAGGATTTCGCCCCGCCTGCCAGGATGATGTAGTCCCCTTCAACTGTAACCTTTGAGAAATCAAGCCTTACGGTTGTTTTCAACTCTCCAAGAGCACCAGTATTTCTCACATCCTCAGACTTTGAAACGTACACCGTCTTTCCCGTGGCAGCATCTACCACAGAAAAAGACTCAATCACATGCGGTTCTTTGTCATTGCTGACATAAACCGCAACCTTGGAGGCATCCGGAAGATAGCCTACCTGGTTGATCCGAATCCACTCCCCGGCATTAGCCTGGAATGACACAGCCATTAACGACAGGGCTGTAACAATAGATAATCTTAAAGACTTCATCTGGCTTTATTTTTAGTGTTGGGTCAAATATAATACTTTTTAATCAACAAACAAGCGATTGAAGATAATATTTTTTCGACCAGTACGATAAAGCATTCTATCAAATAATTGAATATTAACGATTAACACCAAGATGAATTAATAATACTTTTTAATCAATACTAAATCCAGCTTTTCAATAGTTCTTCAGCTTAGGACAACATCCTATCATAAAATTACAAGCCAAGAACACTTCGATGGTCGGTGAGTTCTGCCGACCACAAGCTCATGGACCGCTACTATATTATATAAAGGGTAATCGGTGGCATTTACGGACATATTCGTTGCCGAATAGAGACAATCTGGGAGCAACGGCAGCATTATTGGGCGATTTTGCTGCCGTGGAGGTAAAAAATTAGGGTGACGGGAGCGTTTTGAGGGCTTTGCGTCACCGTGGAGGGCATTCGATTAAAAATCAGACAATAAGAAGAACCTTCTCCTATCGTTTCGAGGTGGGAGAAGGTTCATTGATTCCGCTCATTATTAAAGCCTTAGACTCCACGGTTACTCGGTGGTCGGCTTGAAAAGGAGGCTTGCGAGTTCGTCAGCGGTGGCGCCACGGAAATAGGTGGCGATGGGCTGGGAGGCGAGGAAGGACTTTACTTCGGACTGGTCGTAACGGAGGCCGATCATCTTGGCGGCCAACACATCAGCGGGGGTGTCGAAGAGGAAATCACCTGTGAAATCGAGACGGGTGAGCAGGCCGTGATCCACACGGAGGTTGGCTTCGACTGTGCCGCAGGAGAGTTTGGCCTTGCAATGGAAGTCGGCCTCGTGGGAGTGACCGTAAATGAAATCCCATGTAGAGAACTTCTCGTCGGCCTGCTTGCGGACCTCAGCGACCTGCTCAGCGGAAAGAGACATTTGACCGTCTCCAGCTGAGAGAATTTCCTGAAGCGCTGCTTGAAGCTCGTCCAAGGACTTGAACTGAGGAAGGTACTCCTTCAGGTTCGCAACGCGGCTCTTAACCGAGGATATTCCTTTGGCCTGCATCTTTGAAGTCGGAGTGTCAAGGACTTTGATAAGGGTGTCAAGATCAACGTCATACATCAGCGTGCCGTGGATAATCTCCTGATTGTGGGAGACGCGGCGGGCGTAGCCGGAGACCTTCCTTCCTTCCACGAATATGTCGTTGCGGCCTGTCAACTCAGCAGGAACGCCTAGCTGACGCAGGGCATCCACCATAGGTTGCGGGGATGGGTTCTTGCCGATGATCGTGTAGTTCATGTTCTGGAGGTCGTGATAGACGGCTCCGCCACCGGTAACCCGGCGGGCCAACGTGATGCCGTGCGAGTTGAGATAGTCTAGATTCACCTCGCTGTAGGCGTTCTGGTTCAGGCCTATGATCACAGCTGGACGGTTCCTCCAGAGGAAAAAATACGGTTCTTCGGACGGGATGTTCTCAAGGCAATATTCATCAAAAGCGAGGTTGAAATACGGGTCGGTGGAGTTGTTGATAAGATATTTCATTGCACATTAATTACGGTCAGCCAAGTACAGAGGCAGCCAAGGCTATAGGCCGCTCTCGATTACAGGCAGGATATATTTCTTTATTTCAGGGTAATTCGGGAGGTGGGTTCCAGGGTAAGTATGCGCACGTCTCGGGTAAAAGCGGTCAAACTCGTCCTTGCAGTTGACCAATTCATCGCGGTCAGCGAACATACCGGTGGTCAAAGCGATCTCTTCAGGCGAAAGTCCATCAAACTGGGCGGCCTCCAAACGGGCATATTCATCACACATCGCATCGGTGACGGTGAACGTCAACGCTCCGTCGCGGCGGGGGGAAAGATATTCACGCTCCCCTGTCATTGTGCGGAGGAGGCGGGAGATGTGGAAGTCTGGGTTGACGAGGATTTTTCGGTGACCACGGAGTTTCTGCGCCCAGAATCCGCCGAGGGACAGGCCCACGATGAGGTCGGGCAGATCGTCCCGGCATATTCCTTCAAGAAGGTCCAGGGCCTCATGCGGGTTGATCGGAACATCGGGAGCGATGACCTCACTTCCCTTCAGAAGAATCCGCAGGGAGGACGCCATCTTGTAGGCTCCGGAGGAGGCAAGTCCGTGGATGAAAAGGACTTTCATCGGCATGCTGGATTCCAGAAATCAGTCTTTGTGGCTATCAAGAATCAGGTCGCTGAGTTCCTTTAGGTCGCGGACGATGAAATCAGCCGGATAATGCTCTGGATGAGGGTTCACGCGAGCATCCTCGGCCACCTTCAAGGCTGTCTCAAGTGTCGTCTCTCCGGAGAGTACGAGCACGCTGACAGCACCAGCATTGTGTCCCATAGCGATGTCCGTGTAAATCCTGTCACCGACCATGGCAATCTCGTCCGCCTTCAGGCCGTTGCGGTCGCGGATGCCGTCGAGCATCGTCGGATCCGGTTTGCCCATCACCTTGTCAGGTCTTCTGCCGGAAGCCGCCTCGATGCACTTCTGAAGCGAACCACAATCCACCAAAACGGTCCTCGCATCGGTCGGGCAGACCCAATCCGGGTTGGTCGCCATGTACGGGATGCCCTGCTTCGCCCACCAAGTGGCGCGGCAAAGGCGTGAATATACTAGCGTGGTGTCAAAGGCCACAATCAGCATGTCCGGAACGTCATCGGGATCGTCAGCGCAGGAGACGAACCCGGCCTTCTCGAATTGGCTAATCATGCTCGGAGTTCCCAACATAAAGAGTTTCTTTACGTTAGGTAAATTCTTCTTGATGTAGTCTATCGTGGCGATAGGAGTCGTGTACATGTTCCCCTCATCGGCTGGGATCCCCATTCCGGCCAGTTTCTTGAGGTAATCCTCCACCGACTTAGTCGGATTGTTCGTGAGGAATGAATATCCTACACCGTTCCTTTTCATCGTGTCGAGCACCTCGACCGTGAAAGGGAAGATGTTGTTCTCCATGTAGATGGTACCGTCCATATCCAAGGCCAGATGCTTGATCCGGCGGAGTTTGGCCTTCTGCTCCGGAGAGAGGGTTTTGTTATAGTTTTCTGTCATATTTGATAATTAATTCTTTCATTGCCCAGTCCCTTCGACAGGCTCAGGGACCGCCTAGATGGTTGGTGAGCCTGTCGAACCAACTGGTCGTTTCAGTGCCTGGTGCGCTTCGACAGGCTCAGGGACCGGACATATTCATAATTTACAAAAATAACAATTTCTTTATTAAGAATGCCGTTTTTTGTATCTTTGTGTCCCCCGTTTTAAAAACGCTAAAAAATGGATCAATCAATCAAGAAGAAGTACAACTACTGGCAGTGGAGAACCCTCATCATCTTGATGATCGGCTACGCACTTTTCTATTTTGTTAGGAAGAACTTCAGCATCACAATGCCGGCCCTTGAGGCAGAACTTGGAATCAGCAAGGTCAAGCTTGGCTTGTTCCTAACCCTGCACGGAATCATCTACGGCCTCTCTAGGTTCATCAATGGCTTCATTGCAGACCGCGTCAGCCGCAAGAAGATGATGGCAGCGGGACTTTTCCTCTCCGCTCTCGTGAACATATTCATAGGCTTCAGCCCTGAGATGAACGGCCTATTCAACTTCATGGACGGTGAGGGCAAGGCCACAATGGGGATGGTTGCATTTATTGGAAGCCTCTGGTTGATAAACGGTTACACTCAGGGAATGGGATTTCCTCCTTGTGGAAGCCTCATGGCCCATTGGATCAAGCCTTCCGAGCTTGCCACCAAGCAGGCCATCTGGAACAGTTCGCACTCCATCGGAGCCAGCCTTGTGGCGTTCCTCTGCGGAACCTTCATCCTGAACCACTTCTCCTACTCGGCTTGGCAATGGTGCTTCTTTGTCCCTGCACTCCTCGCCATGGCCGGTGCTGTTCTGGTACTCTTCGGTCTTAAAGACACCCCAGCTTCAGTCGGACTACCTGATCCTGAGGAGATTGACGACAACGCCCCGGTAAAGGAAGTAGTGACCGAACCTAAAGAGTTCACCGACTTCGCCTACAAGAGATTCGTCAAGGAGATGGTGTTCAAGAACCCTATCGTCTGGATTCTCGCCACATCCAACTTCTTCATCTACATCATCCGTTTCACGATTCTGGACTGGGGAGCAACTTTCTTGACTCAGGACAGAGGCCTCAGCATCCAGACCGCCTCGACAGTAGTGGGCATCACCGAGGTTCTCGGCATCGTCGGGACCCTTTTGGCCGGTTGGGCAACGGACAAGTTCTTCGGCAGCAAGGCCCACAGAACCTGCCTCATAGGCCTCGCTAGCGCAACAGCCTGTTTCATCCTCTTCTGGCTCACTCCTAAGGAGATGGGAGGCCTATCAGTGGCCCTGATCATAATGGCCAGCTTCTTCATCTACATGCCTCAGGCTCTTATAGGAATATGCCTGTCCAACCAGGCCACCAAACGTGTCGCCTCCTCAGCCAACGGAATGGCCGGCATCCTCGGCTACGCCAGCACCGCCATCTCCGGTCTCGTCTTCGGAGCCCTTGCCGACAAGTTCGGCTGGAACTCGGTCTTCGAGGTAGCCATCGCTCTGGGCATCGTTGGTGTGATCCTCTTCGCGATCATCTGGAAAGCCCCAGCCGACGGCTACGCCAAAGCGGACAAACTCCTTGAACAGGTCAAGGCCGACTACGAGGCCCAGCGCAAGTACAAGTAGCGGTTCCTTTTCAATGAATATTACAACGGTTGACCGTTCCCGGTCAGCCATTCTTTGTTTCACCCCGAAATCCGCAAAAAGATTCTTTAATATGCAATACGCCAAAAGCATCGCTATATCTAGCGGAATATGGGTAAAATCTACAAGATTCCGCTGGCTATAGGCATATTTTTATTATATTTGCAGCGGAAACCATATTTTAGTAATTATGATTATCGGACGTAAAAAGGAATGCCGCACCCTTTGGGGACTGTTGGAAAAGAACGAATCTCAGTTTTGCGCTGTCTATGGCAGGCGGCGTGTAGGCAAAACATATATGATCCGCGAGGCATTCAACTATCAGTTTACGTTCCAGCATACCGGTGTCGCCAAAGGTGACTTGAGAAATCAACTTACAGCATTCAGGGATTCCCTCAGGAATGCCGGATTAGGTCAGTGTTCCGTTCCCAAAACCTGGTTTGAGGCATTCGATAAACTTAAACTGTTGATAGAATCCGCACCTGCCGGCAAAAAGGTGATATTCATTGATGAGCTTCCATGGATGGACACTCCCAAGTCTAAAATGGTCAGTGCCTTGGAGCACTTCTGGAATGGGTGGGCCACGGCAAGGCCACAGAAAGACATCGTGTTGATTGTGTGCGGAAGTGCCACATCTTGGATTACAAAAAAGATTTTGAAGAACAAGGACGGCCTTCGAGGCAGGATTACCGAAAAGATCAAAGTCGCACCTTTCACGTTATCAGAATGTGAGCAGTACGCATCCGCAGCCGGGCTTTCAATGGTTCGTAAGGACGTGTTGGAGATGTACATGATTCTGGGAGGAATCCCTTATTATTGGAGTTTTCTCAGGCGAGAGCTGAGTGTGGCTCAGAATGTGGACGAGCTGTTCTTTGCGGAAAACGCCAAACTGAAAGATGAGTTCGGGGCTCTGTATCAGGTGCTTTTCAACAGACCGGAAAAATTCATCAAAGTAATTGAGTCTCTTAACGGTAAGAAAGCCGGATTGACTCGTCAGGAAATTCTGACAAAGACAGGAATCGAGGACGGCGGCACATTCAAGGCCATTCTGGAGGATCTTGAGGAATGCGGTTTCATCAGACACTACACGTCATTTGGCAAGAAGGAGAAAGACGCTGTCTATCAATTGATAGACAATTACACATTGTTCTATTACCATTGCATTCTCAAGGACAGGTTTGCAGATGAGAATTACTGGTCTCACACGTATCTGACAAGCGAGCACAACACTTGGGCGGGATTGGCGTTCGAAAGGGTCTGCCTCCAGCATATTCCGCAAATCAAAAAAGAGTTGGGAATATCCGGGATCCTGTCTAACGTGGCTTCCTGGAGGACATCGCAGACAGAAACACACGCTGGTGCGCAGATCGACCTTCTGATTGACAGAGGAGACAATGTGGTCACGGTCTGTGAGATGAAATATTCAAAAGACATTTTTGTAATAGAAGGTTCTTACGCCAAAGCGCTTGAATCAAAGCTATCGGTGTTCAGAACAGTGTCCGGCACCCGAAAGGCATTGCACCTCGCCTTTATAACCACATTTGGAGTCTCCCATAACAAATATTGGAACATTGTCCAGAATGACCTCACGATGGACTGCCTCTTCGAATAACTGGCCTTGGCGACTTGACTACAGACTATATATTGTTGTCATCAAACCGAAAAGTAGGGAGGAAAACATAATAATAGGGAGAAAATCGCTATATTCGCAGAAAAAGTAGGGAGAAACATATGGCGACTGAACTTGAAAATATCATCTATGAATATCGGAGGCTGGGCATCGACAAACAGATAGATTACGATAAGTTCTATCTGTACTCCCTTGTCACGCATTCCACTGCGATAGAGGGTTCGACGATAACTGAGGTCGAGAACCAGATCATGTTCGACCATGGGATCAGCATCAAAGGCAAAAGCATTGAGGAACAGAACATGAATCTCGACCTAAAGGCAGCCTATGAGAAGTCAATTGAATATGCCAGAGCGCATTCCCCGATAACGATAGAAATGCTGACGGAGCTTTCATCCTTAGTAATGAAGAACACCGGGAAAGAGTACAAAACTGCTTTAGGAGACTTCTCTTCCGCAAGGGGGCAACTGCGTCTGCTGAATGTCACAGCAGGGTTCGGTGGCAAATCCCACATGAATTACAGCAAGGTTCCCGCAAAACTGGCCGAGTTGTGCGATCGGATCAACGAAGCGAGGCGAGGTAGTAAGGGCAAGGATTTTAATCAGTTATATTCAATAAGTTTCGATGCTCATTTCGAGTTGGTCACCATCCACCCTTGGACCGACGGGAACGGCAGGATGGCCCGTCTTCTGATGAACCAACTCCAGTTCGAGTTCGGATTGATACCTTCAATCATATTAAAGGAAGACAAGGAGGATTACATCAAATCACTAATCGCTGCCCGTGACAGCGAAGACCTGAGTATATTCAGAGATTTTATGTTCCGCACTACGGCAAAGGTACTCCACCGGGACATCGACAACTATCTGCAATCTACATGCCTTCTCAAAGAGGAAAGCTCGGCTTATTCCACCCACATTGGGAAGAAACCTAAAAGTAGGGAGATAATCCTGAATATGCTGTCTAAGGACGGTTCTCTCACCGCGGCCACTCTGGCCCGAAGAATCGGAATATCCCCGAAAGCCGTAGAGAAACATCTCGTCAACCTGAAAGCCGCAGGCCTCCTTCGCCGCATCGGCCCCGACAAAGGCGGTCACTGGGAAGTCAACACATAATGAGATTCTATGCATTGTCCGTTTATTTCCAAAACTAGTGCCGGCTCGTCCAGTGAATCCACCCACATCGGGCAAAACTCATTTCGCTGCCAGTCCAGCAAGCAAGCGTTTCCCCAGGCAAGCGACTGCCTGACCGCTTAGCCAAGCCCGTGGTCGCTGAGCTTGTCGCACGGAATGACCTTGCCTTTGGCTAATCGTATTACAAGAATATGCAAACCACGGCCACACCACCCCTTTACATAGGCCTGTGTCCGCGCCTATACAGTTGGCCGTTTTTGGCCAGCCGTTTTTTGCGTCATCACAAAATCCGCAAGAAGATTCTTAAATATGCAATACGCCATAAGTATCGCTATATTTAGCGGAATATGGGTAAAATTTACAAGATTCCGCTGGCTATAGGCACTTTATATCAGCAGTGGGAACCACTTATGATTATGATAAGAAACAGAAATTTCTGTTTCTTATCCAAAAGAAAAGTGTCATAAGAAAATATCGTTTCATGTTTTTCTGTTTTTGAATTTGGCTTTAGTAGAATTTATCTATTATTGCAATTCAAACCACAAAAGAGCTGAGCTATGGAACGATCAATAAATGAACTGCCTTCAGCCTCGGAACAGAAAAACGAAATAATACTCTACCAGCCGGATGATTTGGTCAGGCTGGAGGTACGGATGGAGGGAGAGACTGTGTGGCTAAACAGACAACAGATGTCTTTGTTATTTGGCCGTGATGTGAAAACTATAGGCAAGCATATCAGCAATGCCCTGAAAGAAGAGTTGTCCACTTTTCCAGTTGTCGCAAATTTTGCGACAACTGCCATTGACGGTAAAACATACCAGGTAAGATATTACAATTTGGATATGATTCTTTCTGTTGGATACCGTGTCAAGTCTTCACGGGGAATAGAATTTCGCAGGTGGGCTAATCATATTCTGAAAGACTATTTATTGAAAGGATATTCCATCAACCAACGCCTGAGCGATGTAGAGACGCGTATCGACAACAAATTGATGCGGCACGAGCAACGGTTGGATCAGATAGATCAAAAAATAGACTTCTTTGTGCGGACTTCCCTGCCACCGGTCGAGGGAATATTCTTTGACGGGCAAATATTCGATGCCTACGCCTTCGTGTCAGACTTGATCAGATCCGCACATAAAGACATCATCCTGATAGACAACTATGTAGACGAGTCTGTACTGATCCTTCTGGACAAAAGACAGCAGAGCATAAACGCGGCAATCTATTCGGGGCATATTTCCAAGCAATTGCAATTGGACATCCAATGTCACAATGCCCAATACCCACCAATAGAGATTCACACTTGTAACAATGTGCACGACCGATTTCTGATCATAGATAATGTAGTGTACCACATCGGAGCCTCATTGAAGGATTTAGGCAAAAAACTCTTCGCTTTCTCAAAAATGGAGATACCCTCTGAGACTTTACTGCAAAGAATCCTCTCAGCTATATAAAGCAGAAGCCACCGACCTCTTCACCTCACTGCCCCGACAAAGGAGGTCATTGGGAAGTCAACTTATAATGCGATTCAATGCTGCGCCCTTTATGGTACTTTGTGGATTGTCGTTTGAGATTGCGGATGTTATTACGAAATGCCACTGTTCCAGACGCGAAAAGTAGACACGGAAATTGATTAAAGCCTTTGAACAACTACCAATATTTGGTAACTTTGCAAAAAACAACGAGTATGAAAACTACATCCATCGCTCTCGGAAACTATTTCGAAGACTTTATCAAGGCACAGATTGCCCAAGGACGGTACAACAATGCCAGTGAGGTCATACGTGCAGGACTCCGCTTGCTGGAAGAGGACGAGAGCCAACTTATGGCTCTGAAGTCCGCGATCAACGAAGGCCTTGACAGTGGCGTGGCTGAAGGATTTGACCCACAGGCTCATCTGAAATCTCTCAAGGCAGAACACTCAAATGGCTAAGAAACTGGAATATTCCCGAAAAGCCGTAGAGGACTTGACATCAATATGGCGATACACGGTAAAGACCTGGTCGGAAAAGCAGGCTGATGAGTATTACAAAAAGTTAATCTCAGCCTGCAACCTCCTGTTATCCAAGTCCACCGTAACGTCAAAAAAGTATGATGAAATCATACCAGGCCTGTATGGTCTCCATTGTGGGCATCACATAATCTTCTACACAATCCGTCCGCAAGGCAACATCCTGATTGTCCGCATCCTGCACGAGAGAATGGATTTCAAACGGCATTTTTAAAATATCAAGGGATCAGTTTTTTCATTATCTTTGCAAAGTCATTAAGTATGACGACAATGTGGGTAATGAGCAGGCGTTCGGTCCTAAAGGGATGCCTGCTTTATTTTGAAAACTACCGAGGGGCGGTAATGTAAAGAGGGATCAGGGGAAAACCGGTGCCAGAAGGCCACAGGGGCCTACGCGCTTCGCGCGCCCTATCCGGGTGAATGGCCCC